>Ga0208019_1000067_pt1 | contig 48065 bp, 61 predicted proteins | sample CB_VirMetaG_5_FD_184540 | JGI IMG/M metagenome (GOLD analysis project Ga0208019, IMG submission 184540) | Freshwater to marine saline gradient viral communities from Chesapeake Bay - CB_1508_1D Viral MetaG (SPAdes) (version 4) | ecosystem: Environmental > Aquatic > Marine > Coastal | place: USA... | reverse complement strand
CGGGCCAACAACAGGCTGCATCCTTAGCTTGCGAACAGCTGGAGGAATCTCAGAATAAGTTGGAACAGAACCTCGCACACGCTCAGCTGCCAGCTTTTCAATCTCAGCCTCGGACCAGCTGGCATAAGTTGGCAAAGATGAAAGCCTGCGCTTCTCAGCCTCAAATATTACCATCTTACCAATCTCATCACTTGCACGATAAAACTGCTGCACACCTCTTAATGACTTGCCGGTGAGTCGCTTTAATCCAATACCCAGCCCCTTATCGAACATCTCAGTAATAGACTCAGAGTTCTTGAGGAATTTGTTGTGCTCTTCCAGCACACGGCGAAGCTCGGATGTTGTCGCCTCCTCACCCGTCAGACCTAATCGGGTCATCTTATTGTAGTATTCCTGAAATGCCTGATCACTGCCAGCAGCGGCAGCCCAGCTCGCACTGACCGCATTTCTCACATCTTTCCACTTCACTCGATGAAGCAAGCCGTTCATCATAGCAAAACCGAGCTGACCGATAAGGTTGCGGGAGTGCGTCATCACACTGCCGAGCGTTGCAGCTGACTTCGTGATTACGTTCAGTTTGGCAATGAATCCCAGCACACCATCCAGTGAAGTGTTGAGCATCTCATCATAATTGTTGATCAGCTCAGCAACGTCAGCTGTGGTGTATAAGCCGGCAAGCGGCCCATACTCGGTCTTAGATTCAGCACCCTTTTGGTCAGGCTTTTTAAGCACTTTGCCCCCGATCTTCGAATGAGCCCCAGCGGCATTGCGTGCTTCAAAGTCTTTCTCCTCAAAAAAGATCTTACCCATCCCTTCCTGCTTCATATCATTAAGCAGCTTCTGCCTGCCGATAAAGTGAACCATCCGGCTTACAGAGCGGGCGTAGTTAACGATGGGGTCTTTGTAGTCACCGAGTAGGGCTGTGATCTCTGGTGCGAGGTCTTTCTTTTTGGTGAAGAGTGACAGGTCTTTTGCCCCCAGCTTGCCTCGCATATAAAGGTCACGCCCGCCTTCTCCTGAATACTTCGCAAGCAAATCTCTGGTCTGTGCTAGAGCTTGAGCCTGAGCTTCAGCTGGTGGGACACCATTCTTTATCAGTTTGCGCTCAATAAAACTGACAGCTGCGGCGAACACATCAGGGTCCAGATTTTTGACGTAATTCTTATCATCGAAGATGCGATAGCTGCGGGCGAGGTATGTGCCAATTTTGGAGTCAATCTTTGCAGCAAGCTCACCGGAAACCCACCCCTTCTCCAGCATATAGCGGGACAGACCATCAATCTGTGCACGCATTTCACTGATCACATCAGCAACCCCCTCAGGGATGGACTTCATTGCTTCCTTATCGCCGGATAGTGCAGAATTGATTACAGCCACTTCAGCATCATCAATGCTGTCATAGTTTTCGCGGATGGCATGCCTCAACCTACGGTCAGTCTGATTGATAACATTGGTCCTGCTGTTGATGTAGGCATCGCTATCAATCTTCTTCTGATAGATATTTACATACTCATCCGTCTGACCGGGAACCTCAATCTTTGATGGCTTGAGAAAACCTTTGCGACGAAGTAACAGCAATGCTTTGCGCTTGTCCGGAATTTTGCTGAGAACATTGGCAATCAAGCTCACTTTCGGAGACGAAGCATATGTCAGCGGGTCGGATGTTCTGGCAGCACCTTCTCTGGCTATCTGGTAAAACAGTTCCAGCTTGTCTGAGTTGGCGTCATTTTGAAGGTAAGCATACAGCTTTGTGGAAGCTTTACTAACCCACTTGCTGGCTGATGCGATTGAGCTGTCAGACATGCCCAGCAGTTCGGCAATCTGCCCTAGTGCCATGCCGGCACTCTTGCCGCGCAGTGCGATCTTCTCCTTCTCCGTGAGGCCGGCCTCTTCCATAATGGGGTCAAGCTCTTCGAAAAGCTTTTCCAAACGCTCCATATCTGAAAGCCCAATATCAACTGACGCTTTTTCCGGAGACGCAGCAACATCTGGAACAAGCTCACCGACAGTGGCGGAACCTTCCCCTCCTGCTGGCGCATCGAGGGAAATCTGACCGTAATCTCCCCCTCTCTTCTGAGCACTCTGACGCTTTAGAGCATCTTTGACAGCGTTGTTCCTGCCGCTAACCCAGCTCCATTCGTTATCGCCAGTCTCAAGCGATTTCTTCAGCTGCTTAACGTGCCTCTCAACAAGGTTGTTTATGGCAAAATCTTTATGGGTCGCATCCAAACTTATACCCAAATCACCCATAGCGAGGTCTATGCTCATCTCATAGCTGTTCTCGGCATATGCTTTGGATACAGCTTCCACCACCGGCAGCGGCCAATCATCACCTGCATCCTCGTAAAGAGTAGCGTTAGCCTCAACAGCGGGCTCCGCCTTAGGCTCGGCCTCAATGTCACGGGAAGCGACATCATTACGTTGAGCGACCGGAACCTTTGCGAGCCTCTTGTCCTCGGTGGTAATAGCCTCACCAATCTCCGACTGGTAAGCATCCATCAGGAACTTCTCAACACGATCCAGATGTGCCTTCGCACCTTTGGAAAGATTAAGCTTAACGAGCATATTGCTCAGTGCTTCAAGTATCGACCTGATGAACGGGCTGCGGTAAGCATCCTCTGTCACCTCATTGGTGTGCTTTTTCTGAATGAGCTGACGAACAAACTCCTGAGCCTGATGCACTGGATCAATGAAGTCTTCACCGTAAATCTTACGGGCAGCTTTCACCTCAGCAGGCGTCATCTTTACGGCAATGTCTGTAAAGTAATCATTGATGAACTGCTGTAAGGTTGTGCTTTTCTCAATAGTGCCATCAGCAATTAGACGTGCATATTCAAGTGTCAACGCCTGACCATCGAGGTTGTGCAGCATCTCCTCCTCAATAACTTTATCCAGCTTGAACCGTTTGTTCTTCAGACTGGTTTCCAATCTCTCAGGATCAATGAAGACTGCATCCGTGATACCGCTGCGCACAGCTGATGCGATACCTGCACCGGATTGCATCTTCCGGATTACGATCCTGCGTAAACCCATCTTAGATCCGAATCGCTTCTCAACAGCTTTAATGGCTTTGTTCAGCTTAGACGACAGGTCATTGCTTAACTCGCCACCGCTCACCGATACACCATCAACAACAATTGCCGGCGGCGCGTCAGTTTCCACAGCTTTCGGTCGTGGCGGCTCACTCACCAGTTGCTGCATCTGCTGTAAATCCTGATAAGAAAGTAAACCGGAAGGAGGTGTTATGCTAACGGGAAGCACATTGGCGAGATTGCGATCAATGGCTTCAATCTCAGCGATGGTAGCATCAACAGTGTCAGGGTTTGTCTCACCAATACTACCGACAATGAGAGCAGACTTACGGTCCTGCAACTTTTCAACAATCAATCGCTGTGTTTGGTTTAAGCTACCCCCGGCTAAAGCTATCTCAACGAACTCAGACAAGTCCTGAGAGCTTCTGGGGGTGGATGCAGGAAGCTCAGTGCGCTCACTGTCTGGTAAAGCTTCGATACGGGAAGTAATGGCTCTTGCCTGATTCTTCAGGTTTTCGACCTCTGCCTCCTGAGCCCTCAATTCCTGCGACACTTGAACAGGAATCTGCCTGACTTGTTCAGCTTGAAGCTCTCTCTGAGCCTCTGCCTGCTGAATAAACTTAGTCAAACCGGTTTCAGGCGCGAAACGAAGCTCATCAACCATCTGCTGCGTGATGGCAATACCCGTAAATGGCAACTCTTCCGCCGGAATACCCAGTGCCTGAGCTGCAAATTGCATGTCCTCATCGGAAACAGGCTGCTCAACAGTGCTGTCACGCTCGGATTGTTGTTGCTTGGAGGTTTCCAGAGTGGTTTTGTAGCGTTTCTCACGCTCATCAATAGCCGAAAGAGTGCGGGTAAGCTGCTTGTAAGCTTCTATCTGCTTGCGAACACTCTCCGGAGCTGCCGAAACAGCTGCCTGACGCACGAACTGATCAGCCTCCTCCTTAGTTTCGGTGGTAGTAAGCAATTTGTCCCCTTTGTAAACCTCGAAACCACCCTCCGTCTCCGATATTTGGAACTGCAAGAACTCATTATAAGCTTCCTGCGTTTCGATAAACTTATCGACCGTCTCTTGATCCGCGTAACGTAAGCCTGTCGGCACTTCTCCGCTTGAATCAACTCCTTCGCTGTCATATCGGTCCCACCATAGGGGCAATTTTCCATCTTCTCTGGCTTCTTCGACAATCTTCCCGCGCTCAGTGTCCACTGTAACGCTGCGCTGCGCCGCTTCAGCCCGAGTATCGGCAACCACAGCAGCTTCATCCGGTATCAGAGCGTTGCGTGTGTCATTCTCGTCCAGTTTGGCGGCAGTTGCCGGTGCTACTTTCCGGATAGTGTTTCGTCTGGCCAGTTCTTCCGGTGATTTAGGCTGAATAACACGGCGAGCAACATCACCCGCACTACCCAGCGCACCACCCACGGTAAAACTATCCCAAGCTTCACCAATGGACTCCTCAAGTGTAACTGTCGGGTCGTATGAATGGCGGGCAATCACGTAAGAGCCAATGAATCCGGATGCACCTTCTTCTGCGCCCTCGACAACGCCACTTCCAACAAGCCTCTTGAGCCCTGAAGCTTTGGCAACAGACTCAACAGACTCTCTGACAGGCTTGCTTCGCAATGTGGTGGCAAGTTTCTCAAGATCAGTGAGCCCGAGCTTGTTTGCAACCTTCCCGCCAGCACCCATCAGAACAGCGTCCAATGTAGCTTGCGCTGCGGCAGGCAGAGTAGCCTTCGAAGCTGCCTCTTCAGCAGGCAAGCCCTGCCCTTCGTAACCTTTCCGTGCCTGCTGATAAGTGGAACCATAAGATTGAAGCGTTGCCACAGCCATCCCAGCCACAGAAGCAGCTCTGGCAGTTAGCCCAACAGCTGCCCCGGCACCGCCGGTGGCAAGCATTGGAACCAAGCTACCCGCACCGCTGCCAAGCTTTGATGCCCACGCATCCTGATTCACCCCACGGTCAAATCCTATGCCGAAAGCTATGTCACCCGTCTCTCTCAGCTCAGCACCTTCCTCCGCAGCCCGATCAGACAGCTGCCTCATCCGCTTAGACATTTCATCACTGAACGGCTTAGACACTGTTTCAAGCACACCGAAGCCAGCAGCAGCATTGTCAAATACAGTAGACGCAATGGCTGACTTGGTGAAGTTCTCTACAAAACCTGCGGGGTTTTTGTAGTTGTTGTATTCGGATGCGAGCTCAGCATCTTGCTCCAGAAGGTCGGGCAACCTTTCACCGATGCGCAGAGTTAATTCCTGATCAGAAAGATCGTTAAGCTGAGGATATTTTTTCCTGATTCTGGACAGCGTTTTGGATGGCATAGCTTGTTTGTTTTATTTCAGTAACACATCTTCCCTGTCTGGACCCTCTGGGGCAGGATACTGATCAGGGTTTTGCAGGTGCTGTATCCATTGACGCCTCAGCTCTCCGTTCACAGTTTTGCTGCCATCCACGTCCTCAGTGGTTGCCAGCTCTGTAGCCTGTTTAACGATTTTCAAGTAGTCAGACTGTCTGGCCGACTGTCTGGAAGGGGCGGATTTCGTGCGCCCAGTAACACGCTGAACGATGCCTTCCCATAACGCTTTATTCAGATTGCCTTTATAGTCGGAGAGTTGAACAGAGCTAACTGAAGGGTCTGCTTGAATTACGTCTGCCGCAGTTGTGCCATACTTTGAAGCTATGGCGTCAGCCTCCGTCATGCTCCTTCTGTCCCGTGCCGCCTGCATGAAAGACATCCCGTCTTCCCCGTAATCCTCCCAGTTGGCAGGAAGCCCATAGTTGCGAATCAAATCCATCTCATCAGCCCTGTCCTGTGAGACGGCTTGATACTGAAGGCTGCGCTTCTGAGATGCGTAAGCTGCTTCCCTCACCGACATAGCCATCTCAAATCTCTCACCCGTTAGTCCAGACGGAGGCAGGGACAGGCTTGGCGCGTTTTCAGTGTATTCCTTATTGATCAGAGCTGTAAACTTATCCAGCTCTTCAAGCTCTATAGCCTCCCTATTAAACGCATCACTCTGCGTCTTCAGGTCAAACTCAAGCTTCTTCAAGTAGGCATTATCACGAGCAATGGCGGCGTTCACCTGATCTCTCTGAAGATCCAGCCCTTCGTTGAACTGCCGCGCACGCTCAGCGAGATTAGTGCGAAACTGATCCATCTGAGCACCAGCTTGCACTGCCTTCATCCCGAGGTTTGCACCCTGTAAAAAGTAGTCTGTAGGTTCTGCCATAATGTTTATTGTGTTATGCCGGTTTAGGTGTATTACCTGTCTGCCCGAACATGCCCTTCATCGCCATCCCCTGCGCTCCAGCTCCAAATGCTGTACCACCCAACGCACTCAAGCTGTTCCCAAGCCGACTCATTGTGCTGTTGTTGGCATCGCTGATACGCTTTTGGGTCAGTGCGTTATAACTGAATTGATTCTCATTGATCGCATTGGATATCCATTGTGATGGTGTCACATACATTGAAGCTGTTGACATCGGGTTCACAGTGTAATTCTGCCTGAGGTTGCTGGACAAAGCATTGAATGAGTTAAGACCAGCTTGAGTCATCTGTAGGCTGGACAAACCCAAGTCACGAGCTGTCAGTTTCCTACCAGCAGAGCTGCCACCAATACCCAGTGCGCCACTTCTTTCAGCAGCTTTGCGCATCAGCACGTTCTGATCAGCGTTCGGCAGATTGCCGGCAATCATGTCCTGAATAGCACGCCCAGACCCTGCCAACATCTCTTTATAGTTAGGCATAGTGCGGGCCAGTATTGAGTCAAGACGATCTTGATCTGCCATCGTAGTCTGATCAGCGAGCTGCTTCGCACTATCAAAGCTGGCTAGGTTGGCTGCAATGGCAGCTTCCTGCTCAGCTGTTTGATCGACTGGCTTGTATGTAGGTATCTTAGGCTTCTTCTTCATTAAGCCGCCAGCTATCCCAGCAACGGCACCTATTCCCATCATTGCTCCAAACATAATTTTAAATCACGCTTTCTATCCCACCGCCACCGTGGGTTTCGAGGTTGGTCATACGCAGCACGGGGACTACTCCGTCACCGTGGTAGTTGGCTAACTGATTGCGCAAAGATTCAACAGCCAGAGTGCGATACTCAGCAGCTGTTGCAAAGTCCCGGTTCTCTTCCATCTTGATAGCTATCGCCATATTCTTAATGGCGTAAAGATCATTGATCAGCAGAACATCCGTATCACTGACAGCCTCAATAAATCGAAGCTTCGCAATCACTGTGATAGACACAGTCCCAACATTACCTTCAGTGCATGTCCCGCAATCAGATAGATTCGGTATCAGCGACTTCCTGTAGCTCGGTATTGTCTCTGATGGCTCATACGAAGCGAGGTCCAGAAGGGTCGGAGTTGCATCAACCAACTCATAAAGCATTATGTTACCCTCAGTGGTATCCTTCAGAACTCCGGTAATAGACTGGAAGCTCGTGGCTGTATCGACAAACCCGTTATTCAATGTCACCACTTCACCATCCTGATAAACAGCTGTTGCTCCGGAACCGCTCTTCAGAGTGCGCACCCAATTACCGTTGGAGTCATACCCCATAATGGTAATGGTCTTTCCTGCGTCAGCCTCTAAGAACGCATACACACGCACCGGCTTCCCATTGCCAGACATGCTTCGGTAAGTAGGGACTTCCCCCCTGTCTATGAGCTGGCCACTAGAACCACACTCATCAGTCTGTAAGCCGTAACCGCTTTCCAAAAACTCAAACCATCCGTTACGAACTGTGCCCGGTGTCTTGTCTATGGCAAAGGTTTCAATGGTTTCAATCTGACGCGGCCACACAATGCAACCATCAGTAGCGCACAACGTGAACCTTCCATATGTCCCCTTCCACTTCCCGCTCTCAATCAGTCTGCGCTGAGCTTCATTGATGTATTCCGTAACGCGGGCATCCGTCTCGCAAAGGTTGAGATGCTTAGCGATTCGGGACTTTGCTGTAGCTAAGGTGGTCTTCATTACTTGATAGCGTAGTATATGCGGCCAGTGCGTTTGATGAAGTAAACACCGTAATAAGGAGGCAGATTCGTGTGGGCCTGACCGGAAGCTCCCGTCATTGATGTTGTTATTACTCCTGCTTTATTAAAGTTGTTGTAACTAGCGTTAGTGGTGTGACCACTATTTTCATGCAATGTAGCGTCCGCTAAACCCGAAGGATCTGAAGTAGACGCCGGTCCTGCTACAGCACGATAGTAAGCTTCTCCCAAATGCTCGTGATTCGGTAGTTGGTCTGAGGTCAATGTAACAGTTTCAGAACCACCGATCCCATTGATGGCAACATCCGCACCCGAAGGAAACTCACCGACACCAACCGGAAACTTTGCGGCAAGCCCTTCATCTACTTCCCAAAACGGACCACTGAAATCATTAACATCCTCATCAGCTCCTCCATCGTATGTCTTTAGGTCTACCAGTGATCCAACCCATATCCTTCGCTCATCTCCGCCAGCTGGTGTCTGATGTTTTGAAAGCCAGTAACCACTGGCATACACATAAACTCTGTCAGGCAGGTTTCCGACAGTGCGAATCCACGGCTTGTCAGTGTCGTCGGTAGAAGGCTTGTTCTCACCGTAGTTAAACAGTGAGTAATTGCCGTTCACATATGCAGTGGTAGTGCCGATGAACAGATCGTAAAGCTCGCTCACGTTATTGAAGCAAGCGTCAGGTGGAACTGTCCCCTTCTGTAGAATGACTGATTGATTAGTTGGCATATATTATCCTATCACAATGTATTCACCGAGGTCTGTGACCATCGGGCTGTCAGCGTCACCGCTTAAAACGGTGAGAGAGAATTGCGTGCCTGATGAGCACTCATCCACGTCCACTGTCGAGGAGAATGCAAAAGGGCTCTGGTCTGTGATGTCGCTACACTCTACCGTTAATGTTTTCTGACTCATATCCTATGAACAAGTGGTTGTGATGCATCCGCTGTAAGGCTCTTCAACAACAGGGTAAGCGTGCAGCCTGAATCCTTTAATACGAGCATCACCGGTCCAACCGATTCTCACAGAGAACTCGTAGGCTTTTCTCATTGGCATTCCATTGGTAGACTCACAGTCGTCAGCTGGCTGAGGTATTAACATCCTCGTCCTATACTGCGGCTTGTAATTGTTAAACGTCAGACAGCCTGAGTCCGGAGTGCAGTTCTCATACTTCACACACTCGCTGAAAGAATTCCAGTCTACCCACACAGGGTATTGGTTCGGCTTGTATTTAATGTCGAAGCTAACATTGCCTTTCAGTTCATCCACGAACATCTCGCCATACTCCAGCGACTTCATCTCAAACGGGTTCTCAAAAGAGAAACTGGAACTCTCAATAAATGAGGCAATGTCCGTAGTCCCGTTGTCCTTCCTTCCGTTCCGCGTAATCTCCCACAGCTGAATTCCACAGCTGTTCTCGGTGTCCAGATGGAAAGCAAAGCACCTATCTTCGTAATCAACCTCAGTGCTGATGAGCTGAAGAAACTTCAAACCAGTCCACAAACCATCCCACACTGGCGGCATCTTATCGCCGCTGCCACCAACTGAATCAAAGTCCATCACAACCAGCCCCCTGTAGTAGGTGCCACTGTCGTGCCTCTGGGGAGATACGGTTGCTAGTAATCTGTTATCAAACAGAACTGCGCTTGAGGTTTCGTAAGTGTCAGCCTGTGTGTCCTGAGCAATGAAAGGGTTCACCTCTCTGCTCACAGGTATCTGCCCGTATTGCTGCCACTCTCTTCTGCTACTGACGTAGCTTCGGATGCCGTCCGGGGATCGGTAGAACATATCACTATTCACCAGCACGCAGCTGCGATCACTAACAGAGCCGTAGCTGATAGCAACGATCCGAACGGTGGGGTATTCGACATTCTTCCACGAGTCTCGATCAACCGGCACATTGACAGCAAAGATGGCGTTTGCCGTGTGAACCAGCAATTCCCCCTGACCCAAGCTGGTGTCAGGCTGGTTCATAAACTTCATAGCCGTAATGTCACCTGTGTCCAGTGGCACAGCGAATGCACCACCTTCATTGATGTAAGTGTTCTCAGTGAACTTGATCACATCAGTAGGACCACCAACAATGTCGCCCGCAACAAACTCACGACCGCGTGCCACCCACAGCCTGCCGCCACCGTAAGCCATTGCTGTTCCGGTAGGGACTTCGTTTGCGCCAATGTCAGAGCGGCGGCAGTTCGCACCATCAAAGATAATGGGCCGGTTTCTGCCGTCCTGTATGATGAGATAATGCTCAGCCTGTTGGAAGTAAGCTACCCGTATGCGGGATGAATTGGGGTCCGGAGTCCTGTTCGATGACAGCGGCGTAATGTCGTTCACAACGCCAGTCCTCAGGTCAATTCTGTAAATGTAGCCAGCAACAGAGCAGATGATGTAAGAGCTGCCGCCAGACTTGTATGCAGAAGCTCCCTGAAACAGACCAGTCTTAAAGCGTGACTCCATTTGATCAGCATCCTGAGACGTGCCGGCAGCAAAGGTGAGCGGCATATCGTTGAACGCTGGTCTGGTCTTGGCAAAGCCGCCTCGCATTGTAACATTAACCGCAGAGCTAAGCTGATTGCGGGGCAGTAGGCTAGAGGCTTTCCCTCCATCAACGCCTCTCTCCAGCGTCATGAACCCATCACTGATGCGTTGTGAATCAAATACCGGCATTACACTAAGGCAGCAAAATAAAGAGTGAAAGGTGAAGGAAGCGATGTTCCGTCAATATGCATCTCAACACTGTTCACTGAGGTTGACACAATCTGCACAGGCTGAAATGACGCAGACGAATCGTGCTTGAAGTTTGCAACGATGATTGGGTTTGCTGTGCTTAGAGCGGAAGTGAACACCAGCGTGCATGTGAGTGTTCCACCGACAGCACCAGTGAGCGCACCGCTTGCAGCAATGTTAGTTGCGTTCGTTGCGGTAGAGCCTGTGATGTTCGATGCTGATGTTGTAACCTCAATATCAGCCCTCGCACCAACGCTCAACGCTGTGACACCGAGATCAGCGTAGGTAGGGATACCTCCAGAGATTTTAAAAAACTTACCTTCAGCACCATAAGCTGAGAGCTTCACCCAGCTTGTCCCGTTCCAGTAAGCAATGTCGCCAACTGCCCCTCCTGCGTTATCTAGATCCGTTAACGGGAGCTTGTTCTTAACTTGGCTGGTCAGATCCAACTGATCAGAGAAGTCAGTGAATGCAGGCTTGCGCCACGCTAAGCCGGTTGCAGCGGAGGATTTGTTAAACAGCGCATAGGTGTCATCACCACCACCGCTGAGTGCCACCTGAGCCGAGCCCGTGTGTGTCAGCAGTTGCGCCTTAGCAGACAGGAGGGCAAGCGAACCAGACGCACCTGCAGCACCTCTCGCCCCAGCGGGAGCGACTGTTGCGCCTGATGCTACCGTGTTACCAGTGACCCCTGTGTCGGTTGGGTAGCCGAGGCGAACAACAGTGATGTGTGAAGCACCTCTGCCAGCTATAAGATAATGTCCGGAACCTTCGATATAGCAGTAAGCGTTTGCTGACCATATGGTCGTATTGTCAACGTAGACATTAACAGCATTCCCTACGTTCGGTATCGTAAAGTTGCTTGTTGTCAGCGAGTAACCGTTCTTTCCATCAGTGCCATCATTGCCGGCTGCACCAGCAGCTCCAGCATTGCCGGCTGGACCGGGTGTGTTCACGACAGTTGTATCACATACGGGATCGCAGCAGTCGGAGGTTTTGTTCAGAGTAACAGTCATTGCTTGACAAGTATTATGAGTTAAGGGGTATTACCTTCTTCATATCAGGGTTAGCCCTGATATGAAGGTAGGGGTTACCCTATAGGAGCCATAGGCAGTTCACGCAACTTAGCTGTCAAGCATTTGATTAAGCACAAATACAATCTCGCCTTCGATATACAGCTCAATGAACTTGAGCTGGAGCTATTTGCGTTTAAAGTCGGGCTTCCTGTTGAGCGTGGAGGCTTGGGCAGATACCAGCACTGCCGCAATGTTGCCGACATCATGTGGCCTAAACTCAGTTGGAACCCGTGGCTTGAACGGATGATTGAGTGCCTCTGTGATGAGCAGTGGACATGCTGGGCTGGTTGTGGTGCGAGCGGCAAAACATTCGGAGCGAGTCTATTCTCGATGATATGGTTCGCAGCAGACCCGCTGAACACTTCCGTCATACTCACCTCCACCACAGCTAAGATGATCCGCAAGCGTGCTTGGCCTGTGATTCAGGAGCTGTATCGAACTGCCAAAGGTGGATACCCAGCGCATATGGTTGACAGTAAGACAACGCTGCAAGCTATCAGAGGTGACGATAAGCACGCAATCTTCGCTATACCAGTGCTCGATGGTGCTACGTCCAAAGCTGTTGCAAACATTCAGGGCATACGTTCACCGCGCACATTTGTCATCGTTGACGAAGCAACAGACACACCTGAAGCAGCTTTTGAAGCTTGCTCCAATCTTCAGAAAGGAACACGAGAGTTCAAGTTCCTCGCCATTGGTAACCCTCACAGCAAGTTTGATCAGCACGGCAGGTTCGCCACGCCTAAGAATGGATGGGGATCAGTAAGCGTTGAGGATGAGGAATGGGAAACTGAGAGAGGTGTATGCGTTCGGTTTGACGGGATGAAGTCCCCCAACATGCTTGCTGGCAAAAACAAATACGACTACCTCATCAATGAAGACCAGATCAAGCAGGCACAGAAATATGATGGTGTAGATTCGCCTAAGTTCTGGAAATACACACGAGGCATGTGGGCTCCGGAAGGGGTGTGCAAAACAGTCCTTAGCGAGAGTCTGGTTGAGAAATACAAAGCCACACATCCAGCTACGTTCGTCAGTCGCAGCGAGATGATTGCTGGGCTTGATCCAGCTTTCAATGGTGGTGACAGGTGTGTGATTCAGTTCGCACGTTACGGTGACTTTGATAACGGGAAGATGGGAATTCAGATGGAGCACAGCGAGATCATTGAGATCAACGCTCAATCATCTGAGCCGGTGCATTTCCAGATTGCCAACAGGGTGAAGACTCTGTGTGAGGAGTATAAGGTGTCACCTAACAGACTCGCTATTGACGCCACAGGTGAAGGTGGTGGCCTGTGCGACATTCTCTCAAAGGTGTGGAGTCCAGCCATCCATCGCGTCGAGTTCGGCGGGAAAGCAAGCGACAGGCCTGTATCACCTGAAGACTACCGTAAGAGCAGCGATGTTTACGCCAATAAGGTGACTGAGCTTTGGTTCAGCGTGAGGCAGTGGGTAATCAATGAGCAGTTGCGAGGGATGAGTATCGACTCAGCTGTGGAATTCTGTAGCAGAATGTTTGACGACGAGAAGCGTATGACCATCATCGAGCGAAAAGCCGATATGAAAGCCCGCACTGGCAAGTCTCCTGACTTAGCTGACGCTGTCGCAATCGTGGTTGAAATGGCTCGTCACATCGGTGGGTATGCTACAGCCAAGAAGCGCTCAAGTAACGGTAGTAGCTGGGACCAGATGGTGAAGCGTTACGATAGCATTTACTACGACACTTTCGCATGAAGGATAAGAACATCATACAAATCCACAGGAGCTACAAAGCTTTGTCGCTTTATGAGAAGGTTAGCGTTGAGCGGTGGCAGAGGTTCAATCCGGAATACACTTACTACTTTCTAAACCACGATGAAGCTGACCAGCATGTTTACGATTTATTTCCGGAATGGAAGGAGCACTATGAATCACTGCCATTAGGTTCTCAAAGCAATATCAGAAGAGCTGCCATCCTTTTCAACATTGGAGGCATTTACGTTGACTGTGATCTGTGTCCAGTTGTTCCTCTCAGTGAGTATATCCCTGAAAAATCTGAAGTGGTGCTCTTCTCTCACCCGATTCGCAATATGTATATGAACGCTTGCTTTGCGTCCGACAAGGGGCAGGAGCTTATGAAACAGCTTGCATTTGAAGGGCTACGTAGAACGTTTGACTTAGAACAGCCAAGCGATCAGAAGTCTGATGACTGGCTCTCGTGGCACTTCCACACGACAGGCGTGTTATGTTGTCAGGATGTTTTTGGCGCATCACCTTACAGGATGGAGGATGCAATATCGGGACTTCATTATCACCATCACGATGTAGCTGATGGTAATGCTCCGAGCGATATGAAAGCGATGCACTTTGGGACCGGCCTGTGGATGCCGAGGAGGAGTGCTGTAAAGCCTCAGGACATGTATAACGAGCAGAACATCAATCTGAATGCGTTGCATGAGATGTTCGGGCCAACAGGCAGGAAGCTGTGAAGAAACTCAGACCAGTCACAACACACCCTCATGGCGGGTTTAGTTACACTCAGGAGGAAACCGGGTACCACATGAGCGACCGCACATTTGCTGGCCTGCTGAATAAGGTGATCGAGCACCGAAAGGCAAACAACATCCCGGTCCCGTTCAACATCGACGACATTGTTGAGAGTCATGTATGCAGTGAGCATCCCGACTTCTGTAGAGACAAAGATGTAAAGATTCCGAAACGGGATCAACAAATCACACTTGAGCTTGCTGTCAGGTTTACGAAGACACTCTTTTACGCTGCCGGCGAAAGGGTTGATCAGGTCGAAGCTGAATCCCGAGCTGAAGTCTGCTCGACATGCGAAAGCAATGTTGAACCAATAGGGTGCAACGGGTGCACGAAAGGCATTGTTAAGAAGGTTATATCCTTTGTAACTGGCAGCAAAACGACATCAAAGGATTCACAGCTCAAATCGTGCAGACACTGCGGCTGCTTCAATGCAGCTCAGATATGGATGCCGGTTAATGCGTTGCAGAAATCAATTTCAGAAGAAGAGAACCAAGCGTTGCCAGACAACTGCTGGAAGAAAAAGCTATGAACACATCCAACACACTCCCGCTGGAGAACATTGATGAGAAGGGCAACCCGCCAGAGTCACGCATGTCTGACGCCGCATCTGTTGTGTCACTGGTTGATATGATGATCAGGTCCGACGAAGAGCGGAACAGGGTGAGAGCTAAGGTGAAGGGTCTAGTCGATGGTAACCCCCCTTACAGCCCATCAAAGCTAAGATCAACAGGCCAAGCATACAGAGCCAACGTGAACTTCAGAGAAGCAGAAGCGTTCTTCTCGGTCTCACTGACAGCTTTCTATGACATCTTCAGTGAGACGCCGACATACGCCACTGTCCGGACGAATACGGGCAACGACTCAGAGAAGGTTCATTACTCCCGCATCATCACTGAAGAGTTTGATCGCTTGCAAAAGAAGGATCGTGAATTCGACTACACGATGCAGCTGAGCCAGCACGAGATGGTGCTGTTCGGTGTTGGCCCAATGGTGTTTGAGAATCCTACCAGCTGGCGTGCGAGAGCTATGAAATCCGGAGACTTGCTCCTTCCTGAGGGGACTAGAAGCAACACGACTGACTGGGAGGTTGCTGTTGTGCGAAGAGGGTTTCAAGCTCACGAGCTTTACCGCTATATCCAAAATGAATCAGCTGCATCTCAGGTGGGGTGGAATGTTGATTGCGTTCGTAAAGCAATCATCAACTCCGGACCTGAGGAGTTTAGGAGACAGCAGAATTGGGAGTGGCATCAACAGCGCATACGCAACAACGACCTGCATTACTCAGCTCAGTGCGGAGTTATCAGTGCAGCTCATGTTTATGTAAGGGAATACCCGCAGGACGGTGAGGCTGAAGGAAAGATCAGCTGTTTCATTGTTTTGGAAAACAGTGAAGGGAAGGAATTTCTCTACAAGCATATCCGGAAATACAACAACTGGGATCAGGTTGTTCACCCAATGTATTACGACAAAGGGGACGGACAGCACCACAGTGTCAAAGGGCTGGGTGTTAAGATGTATCCAGTTATTGAACTGAAGAACAGGCAGAAGTGTCAGATGATTGATGCCGCCGCAATGTCCAGCTCAATACTGCTGCAACCAGAATCCCCAGAAGTGGAGCAGCAGGTTAATCTCGTAAACTTAGGCTCAGTTACGGTCCTGCCTCATAGATACAATGTAGTGCAGCGTCAGTTTTCGGGTATCATTGACGCACCTATGGCAGTGGACAGGGAGTTGGAGAACGTAATGCAGTCCAACTTGTCTCAGTACAGGCAGAGGCTGGACAAGCCTCAGGGCAACCCGAAGACCGCAACAGAGGTTCAAGCTATCGTGCAGCAGGCAAGCGTTCTCGGGAAGACACAGATTGCACGCTACTATCAGCAACTAGACAGGTTTTTTGAGGAACGATTCCGGAGGGCTTCATCACCTAACACAACTGACCGTGATGCAATGGAGTTTCAGAAGCGCGTGCGTGAGCGCGGGGTTCCAGCTGAAGCAATGAATGATATTGACTACGTGCAAGCCAGCCGCAACTACGGTCAGGGTTCAGCGTTCCTGAGACTACAGACACTCGCTGGACTAATGCAGATCAGTGGCCAGCTGCCCGAGTCCGGAAGAGAGGCATTACTGCGCGACTACATTGCAGCACTTGCCGGCCAGCAGCAGGTAGGTAGATACATCGCGGAACCTGATCAGGACATTTATGCTCAAGACCAGCTTGCCGAAGCTAACATTGAGAACTCAATTATGCAGATCGGTAATCCCGCAATCATCACCAACTCTCAGAACCACATGCTGCATGCACAGGCGCACCTGTCCAAAGGGGTAGAGCTTGCTCAAGCTGTCCAGCAGGGTGCTGCACCTGAGCCTGTTGCTGAGTTCTTCGGGCTACTGCTGCCTCACATAGGCGAGCATCTGATGCAACTTTCCGCTGACCCGAACAGGAAGCAGCAGGCAAAACAGTTAGAAGATCAGCTTGAAGAGTTGACCGCATTTGCAAACGAACTCGCCAATCAGGTTTCGCAGCAAATGGAGCAGCAGGTGGCTGAACAGCAGCAAGCACAAGCTGGTCCTAGCTTAGAGGAGCAACTAAAAATCTCACAGATGGAGAGAGAGGAAGCCCGTAAGGATGCCGCACTGAAGGCTGAGATAGAACGCAACAATCTCAAGCTGCAACAGGAGATGGCAATAGCTGACGCCAGAACTGCTGCAAGCTTGTAGCAACAATAAAAAAGACAACAAATGATAATCGTTATTCCCTTCTGCATTAAGGATTGCAGAGTCGCATTAAAGACTATCGAGTGGATATACGAGTTGGATGGAAAGCTTCCGTTTGAAGTGATCCTCTCGTATGACACTGACGTGCCAGAAATGCTGGTAACTGACATTGACGCAGTTGCCAACAAAGCATTCAGCGGGGTCATTCACTTCCGTTACAACGAATGGAAAGGAAGACCCAACTGGCCCAACCCTCAGAACTATGCTTTCCAATGCTTGTGCTGGGAGATTATCAACAAGCATAAGAAGCCGTTCCTGTTTATGGAACCTGATGCTGTCCCAATCCGAAGCGGATGGGCTCATGACATATGGTCTGACTATCAGGCATGCGGGAAACCGTTTATGGGGCATATTGTTCACGGGGCGATCACGCCAACGTCACTGCACCTGAATGGCGTTGCAGTCTACCCGCCAAACCTACACGAATACTCCACGGCTATGATGATTCCCCCAGATGGTATGGCGTGGGACGTTGCAGGCAGCTACGGCAGTGTTGTTCAGAATGCCCGTCACTCAAAGCTCATCATGAATGTGTGGGAAATTGATGAGAACAACAAACCTGTCATCAGCGGGGGCATCCACCCAACATTCCCTGATCAAAAAGCAGTTGATGATTTAGTGGACTTCGATGCCGCTCTGTTCCATCGGGCAAAAGACGGGACGCTGATCGACAGGCTTAGGGAAAGGCTACCTAAACCTGAAGAGAATGAGCCTGAGACACAGGAACCAGCATCACTCATACCGTCAGAGCCTAAACGTAAGGCCAAACGCAAAGCGAGGAGGCGGAAGTGAGCAACATAGTCTACACATACTACGATGGCATTTATGAAGGTGATGGAGATGTTCTGAGCGAAGACGCTGAAAAGCAGCACGAACTGATGGCGGGATGGAAGAGGAGCTGGTCTAAGCGTGGCTGGTCCCCCCAAGTGCTGACAGCAAAGGATGCAATGCTTCACCCTCTCTACGATATGTACACTGAGCGATGCAGCAAGCTTCCGACTGCCAACATGCCTGCTTACGAAATGGCATGCTACCACAGGTGGTTAGCTGTGGCCGCTAAGGGTGGCGGGTTTATGTCTGATTACGATGTAATAAATTACTCGTTTACGCCTACTCAGCCTCAAGCTGATTTGGTTATATTTGAATCAAACTCAACGGAAGACAATGTTACACCATCGGTGGTAGGAGGGAGTGCAGCAGGATTTACTACGGCGGCAATGATTTTCGCCACATGCGATGGCAATAGCGTCAGGCTGGATGAAGGTAGCACGCCGCACACAAGTGATATGATCATACTTCAACACATGAAGCATAGCGGCATTTATGCGACATGCCCAATCGTTAAGCAGTATGGAACAAAAGGGTGGAAAGAAGCACCACTTGTCCACTTCAGCCACGGGGCAACACGCAACATTAATCGAGGAAAGTTCGCACTAGAATCCAGACCTATTTAACAGCAACCAAACTATGACAGCACTAACCCAATGGATAACAGACCCGGCAGCAGTAGCAGCTGCTCAGAAGATTCAATCTACTGAGACGTTTAGTCGGATGATGAATGTAATGGCGGAGGAGTCGCCATTATCACGCAACCACGTCCCGTTTGGGTCAACGGCAACAGACTTCGCATACGCTCACGGCATGCAGAAAGGGTATGAGTATGCGATTAAACTCTTAAAGGCTATGGCGCAACAGGCACCAGAGCTACCAACCGAACCAGAAGCAACATTCAGTAAGGCTAATTATGAGTGAAGACAATACAGCAACAACAGTGAACGAACCAGTGCAGGCAGAACCAGCTGCAATCAGTGGTAAGCCGGGGCTTCATCCTGACACCAATAAGAAAATCTCCTCAATGGCAGATGCTTTCCGCAATGCGATGAAGGGGACTGAAGCACCTTCACCAAAGGCAGTGGAACCTGCTGACACCAGTAAGCAAAGCGCAGAACCTGCTGGCAACGATGACATTAGTTTAGATGATTCCAAAAGCACTGACTCAGCGCAGGCTAACGAAAAGCCAGTCTCTCGCAGTGCCGCAGATTTCAAGCTGATCAAGCAGGAGCGTGACGCAGCTAAGCAGCAGGTCGCTGAGCTGATGTCAAAGCTGAGCGACTTTGAAGGACTGGAGGGTGTGAAGAGTGAATACGATAAGCTCAAGTCTGAGTATGATCAGATGAGCGAGACGCTTACTGTTACCAATCTGGAACGTCACCCCAAGTTTAAGGAGCAGTATGTCAAACCTATTGAAACGCAGATAGACAGAGCAAAGGCTTATGTCCCCGCTGAACAGCGTGAAAAGCTTGCAAAGATTTTGCGCATGCCTGTCGGTGATGAAAGGGCTAACGCTATCGACGAACTGACTGGCGACCTGCCGGCATCTCGGCAAGCTTACCTTCAGAACATTGTGAGTCGAATTGATGAGATTAGCTACGAGCGTGACCAAAGCATTAGTGCTGCGCGTGAAAGCTACGAAAAGCTCCAACAGGAAGAGAATCTGATCACTGAAAAGAAGACTGCTGAAAGAAATCAAGCACTGGAGAAATCGTTCAACTCAATGCTCAAGCAGGCACAGGATCAGATTGGCATTTACCAGCTGCGTGAAGGTGACGAGGAGTGGAACACTGGTGTCCGTGAGCGAGTCAACTTAGCTAAGAAGATTCTAATGGAACAGAACACATTTGAGGACGCAGCAACAGCAGCCCTGTGGGCAGCAAGCGGTGGAGCATTAGTTGAGCAGAATGCAGCATTGGTAGAGCACAATCGCAGGCTGGCTCAGGAGCTTGAGCAACTGAAAGGGGCTGAGCCCAGCGCAGCAGGAACAACAAGCAACGGGGCGTCCAGCAGGTCAAAGCCGGGTGGCAACTCTTTCTCTGATAGAGTGATGGGTGAACTGCGAGGGCTGGGCATAGGTGCTCGTTAGCAAGTTTGGCTGTGGGGTCCGTAAGCGCAGGGGTTCCCGTTGTCTTTACCCTGTAGAGTTGCACCTCCGACCTGTCGCACTTACGGGCAGACAGGTTGCCTTTTTATTTGACCAATACGTGTACCGCCGATACATTACACACATCAAACGGAGTGATGCCCGTTGATTATCTCGTTATATGGTTTCCTGACTGCATAACAACACACCTCTCGGTGACCCCCCCTTTTCGGTTTAGTTTACGTTTCCCGAAAAGGGGGATCTCTTTTTCCAGCTTGACAACAATTGCCAACATTCCCGAAAAGGGAATCGCGTGGAGAGCAGCACGCATAAAAGCAGCTCACCTTAAATAGCCCTACGCTGAGGATGGCAACCTCCTTTCGGCCTAAGTTCGGTTTTGGCCAGCCGTTATAGCACGCTCGTGCCCTGTCTCAGTTGACAGACCCAGCACGCAGCATTCTGAAGCTAACTTACACAGAAAAACTATTATGGCATGTGCAAACGTATTTGACGCATTCGCTATTGCGACAGAAAACCTTTCTGACGAGGTTTATCGCAATGCTTCGTATCGTTCAGTGTGGCTGAACGCAGTCCCTCGATCAAAGTTTGAGACGGGTGTAGGAACCACAAAAACAACTTTCGCAATCGAAAACTCTGAACCCACTTCTGATGAAGAAACGTGGGCACAGATTAACAGCGCAGCTGTTGGCGGCGGTGCTGGTGGCGGCGCAGGCGGAAGCTGTGCATCAACCTTCAATGAAGTTGGTGTCGGGTTCTCGACCCGCACGTACAATCCGGAAGTTTTCGCATTGTCCGGTCCTATCATTTGCAAGGATGACCTTATCTATGACCACAACGTCGATGTGTTCCTGCGGGCATACATTGAAGAGCTGACCAAGCGTGCTCAGCGCAGCTGGGAAAAACGCTACGAACAGCTTTACATGAAGTTCGCCAGCAAGCTTTCCGTTGGTGATGCAGCGACTATCGTTGACACTGAAGACTTCATTGGTGACATTGATTTCTCCGGTGACGGCGGTGTCTCCACCTCTACCATCACACAGCAGTTGCTTGACCAGATTGCTGTTGAGCTGATTGATCGCGGGGCAACCAATCCCGATTCCAATGGGTTCATTTCCTTCGGAGAAGACGGACCCGTATTCCCTCTGTTGATCGGTTTGGAAGCCTCTCAGCAAATTGCTCTCAACAACAGCGAGCTGCGGAATGATTTCCGTCACGCTGAAAGTGGCAAAGGTGGAGCATCTGAATTGATGAGCCGCATCGGGGCTACACGCGTGATCAAAAACTTCCGTCACGTTCCAAACCTGCGTCCACCTCGCTTTACGTGGGACGCTGGTTCCAACACTTACAATCGTGTTGCTACTTACGAGATGGTAGCTCCTGCCTCTGGGTCTGGGCTGAAAGCCCAGCTGACGGCAGCATACAAAGCAGCCCCATACGAAGCCGCAATCGTGATGAACCCGAACGTGTTCACTTCTGAGATCGTTCCACCCATCAACGCTGCTGGCGGTGTCAGTTGGAATCCTACGACCTATATGGGTGAATGGCAGTGGGTGACCGGTGGTAATAAGATTCAATCAGCTGGTGCTGACTGTCTTGATCCTCTGGACAAGCTTGGTCGCCACTTCGCAGAGTTCAAGCACGCACCTCGACCAGAGTTCCCGAACTACGGAATGACTCTGATCTTCAAGCGTGCTTGCGGTGCAAGCGGTGCTATCAGCATGACTGACGTAACAGCTTGTTCTAGCTAGTGGATAGTATTCAAAGCTGGCACTCACTCTCTAATGGTGGGTGGGTGCCAGCTCTTTTCACAATAAGTCGAAGCAGCAGAAAACACTTATGGACAATCCCGCAATTTATTCTGATGGGCTGGCAAACTCGATACAGGACAGTCCTCTTCGCACTCAGCAGAAAATGCTCGGTGCGCTCAAAAATATGGGTGGAGATGCGACCAGTGCCGCAACACAGACAGTCACAACTGTCACAGCTGTTGCCGCTCAGATTCTCGCAGCAAACACCTCTCGCAAATTTCTTACGCTTCAGAACACAGGCACGCAGGAAGTCTTCGTGAAGTTCGGATCAAACCCGACAGTCTCTCCGAAGTCCTTTGCTTTCATTCTGAAGCCAGCAACCGCAGTGAACGGTGGTGATGGTGGTGTTCTCTCGTTGCAGACATACACCGGCAGTGTTCATGCAGTGACAGCATCGGGAAACTCCGATGTTGCAATCACTCAGTTCACTTAATCGAAACTGAAAGGAACCGGCAATGACGGTTGGATTCGATCTCGGTTTGGCGCGAGCTGTCACCTTCTCAATCAGTGGGGGAGGTAAGCGGCTGATTCAAATGGCCGATGTGGGAGTTGAGTCACCTTACTACATTATCAACTACAATTGGGTGGATCACCTCGGTAATCGGATTGTGGATGATGCTGGCAATGCCATCGTCTTCGCTTCTCCAATATCAGCTCAGCTCGTTGATGATGTGGGTAATCACATTGTCACTGATGGCGGAGACAACCTCATCCTTATTGATAACGGTCCCGCACCTATCTAAACCGGCACACTTGGAACAAGCACCGGCAACACTGTTGTCGATGATTTGGGCAATTACATCCTCTTATTAAACTACTAAAACATTATGGCAGACATCAGAATTAAAGACCTCGCTAATACAGCGACATCCGTGCCAGCAGATGCATACGAAGTGATCGACAGTGCATCGGGCGGCACAGAGAAAATCTCACGCGACAACAAGCGTATTGATATGGCAGCTGCGTTTGTGGCTGATCCTGCAACCTACAACTTGGCCCCGCTTAGTGGTGGTGCTGTTGAGTTAGCCAAAGGTGGAACCGGAGCGACAACAGTAGGCACGGCCAAAACAAACCTACAAATCCCCGACATCGGCACAGGTGCAAACGAAGTGCCGCTTTGTGGATTCTTAGGGAGTGGCGCATTCCGTGAAAACGACTGTATCGTCACTGAGCATACTAGCGTTGGGACGGACGCTGGTGGAGTGGCTGTGAATTTTTACGCAAACAATACTAAGCTATATTGCGTGAAAAACGGTCCAGTTGTCAGCGTCACTGGACGCTTAATGGTGCAAACAACCAGTGCTACCAATCAACTGCGATTCACTCTTCCGTATGTAGTTGGCGATTTTGGTAACGCAAGCGGAAACGGTTTTGCGAGCGTTGGTATACTTGACAGTTCAGCTGGGACATACACCGCTGGTTACGCTACGTTTGAAGAGGGGAACGACTACGTGCAAGTGCGGCACACGCCCGAAGCGAACGACGAATACTACATCTCTTTCACTTACCACACTAACGCATAACGCATAACGCATATGAGCTATTCAAATTCTTTTCCCACACAACGCCCCACGCTGAACCTAGATTTCGCCAATTCGGGGAAACTCGACTCGCGCATCAGCTACGCCCGTTCCAGCACGGGGACGGCGTTAAGCTCAGAGCGGCATTTGAGTTCGGAAAACCTAATCAGTCAAAGCGCAGATTTGGGTAGCTGGAGCGAGGCCAGCAGTGCGTTCACGACAATCACCAGCAACGCCACCGCTGCGCCAGACGGCACGACTACAGCAGCACAAATTACTGGCTTAACTGGCACAAATAAAAAAGGGATTTATTACCCTATAAGTGCTTCGACTGGAAGTAATACTGGCATTTTTTACGTCAAACCAAACGGGCATGAGTATGTGCAAATAATGTTTGGAGGTGCCACTACAATTTATCAAAACTTTCATTTAAGCGGGAGTGGAACTTTGGGCAACGGCACCAACGATGCAGCATCCATTGACAAAATGGGCGATTGGTATCGCATAACAATAACTAGCAGCTCGTTAAGTATTGCAACGAATTATTATTTGGTTATGGTGGACAGTAACACTGCTGCCCGGTATGAGGACTCAACATCAACGAGTTCAATTTTTGCGTGGGGTGCAAATTTTAGCAGCACTAATCAAAAAGTTTTTAATTCGACCACAACCCAAATACACCGCGAATATGCTCCGACGCTGAAAACCTACGCCGCCAATGAGCCGCGCTTTGAATACACGGCTGATGGTGAGTCAGAGGGTCTGCTGATTGAAGCGCAAGCCACTAACAAAGCGACTTACAGCGAAGACTTCACCAATGCTGTTTACAATAAATACCGAGCGACAATAGAACCTGCATCCGCAATCGCCCCAGACGGAACCTTGACGGCTAGTTTTCTCAGAGAAGACGCAACCGCCAGCAATACTCATTATTTTAATACAGTGACGAATACGGGTCTGTCTGTTGGGACAACTAAATATGCAGTTTCTATTTTTGTAAAAGCTGCTGGGCGAAGCAGAATTAACATGTACGACAACAACCAAAGCACTCCCGGCACGACTACGTTTGATTTATCCAGCGGAACCGTTGTGACGGGAGACGGGTCGATACAAAATTGTGGTAACGGTTGGTTTCGCTGCACGATAATTCCAACATGCGACTACAGTGCAACGTCTGCCGTATACATATTGCTGGATAACGGTAGCGGGACCTCTTACACCGGAAATAGCTACTCGGGCATACTGGTCTGGGGTTATCAACTGGAGACGGGAGTTTCAGCAAGCTCGTCGTATATAAAAAGCAATTCGGGCAGTAGTACAACCCGCTCTGCTGACTCCTGCTCAGTGGATTTGGACGGCATCCTAGCTGACGGTCAAGATGTAACTTTGTATGCCGAGGGAGACTTTGGGGACCCAGCTGTTAAAGCCTCAAACCGAATAGCGGTAATTCTTCAACAAGACTCTGGCAATTACATAAATCTCTACAATGGGTCCGGATACAGTGGAACCGGTTACATAAATTATGGGGGAGTGTCGCAAGCGGATTGGAGCGGTGTCACGACTGGCGAATTTAAAGCTGCAGTAAGCGCGAAGCCAAACTCGTTCAACTATGCTGCGAACGGCATTGCTGGAGCTGAAGATACTTCTGGGACGGTGCCTAATTATAATTCGTTGCATCTGGGGGAATGGTACGCTGGCACACTCCAGCTCGATGGAACTTTGAAAAGAGTGACGCTTTACGGACAAGCGTTGTCCTCGACTGAACTCGCTGCACTGACATCCTAAACCAACTGACTACGAATCAAATGACATTCACAGACCTATACTTAAAATTTGCGGACGAAGCTGAAATGCGCTCCGTTCTTTTTGAAAAAGTGCCAACGGAATGGGACCGAAGCGACCCAGAAAACCCAGTGGCAACAGCGTGGGAGGAGCGGCAGTTATTCCGCAACACGGACATAATCGGACTCATTGTTGACACGCCAGCGGTGCTAAATGAAGAGGGCGAAGTTATCACCGAAGCAACTTTTGTTGATGGATTTCATGTCAACATTCGCGCAGTTGGGGAAGACACGGCAGTTCTCGATGCATACAAAGTGGACCCTGAGCCAAACACTCCCGCTAGAGTTTGGGCTTAAGAATGACATAGCATATGACTGTCGAACGATCTGGCGAAAAGTTTGAGGGCTACAACAAACCCAAAAAAACTCCATCTCACCCGACTAAATCACACGCTGTGCTGGCTAAGTCGGGTGAGCAGGTCAAACTCATTCGCTTCGGCCAGCAGGGTGTGTCGGGGGCTGGTAAGTCACCAAAGACTGCAAGCGAAAAGGCGCGTCGAAAATCTTTCAAAGCTCGTCACGCGAGGAATATCTCTAAGGGAAAAATGAGTGCTGCCTACTGGGCGGACAAAGTGAAATGGTAAAGATTATGCCGAAGGTTGGATCTAAACATTACCCATACACAAATGCAGGGAAAGCTGCTGCAAAAAAAGCTCGCGCCAAACAAAAACGCAAGGGCAAAAAGTGAACATTGATGATCTGAAAGTAGGATTTGCGACGATCGCTGGATTGCTCAATTGGGCAGTCAACATCGACGTAGTTTTGCAGCTTGCGATCAGCGTGGCATCCCTGATCTACATCAGCCTAAAAATCCGACAGCTACTCGCGAAATGAAACTACTGTGTGTTGCGGTATTGATCGTAATGGTGACTGGGTGCAAGCAGCTCGACTCGCTGGGCAATGCTATCTACGATCCGGTCGTGACGACCAACATCGTCACTACACCGAGCGGTAACTACCCAGTCGTCTCGACAAACGGCTGGGTGTTGAACCCTTCGATCAGAGGAGGCATTGAGTTGGCTGGTGATGTGGCCCCTTTCCCGTGGGCTGGCTTGGCTTCTAACGCACTTATCGCTGTGCTAGGTGTCGGTGCAGCCATAAGGGGTAAGCAGTGGAAGAGAGCTGCCGTATCGGGTGTATCTGCTGCACAGGCATTCAAGCGTGAGCTGAGAGAAGTCAGTAAGGAAAGGTCTGACAGTGTGAAGAAGAGTGTTGTTGCTGAGCAGCGTGCCAGTGGCACTCAACGCCTTATCCAGAAAGTGCTGTCACATCTTTGATCAGTATGAGCTTCTTTGATAAGACTTGGAACAGTTGGGAAGACGCTTGGGCTGAGGTTCGCCCTAAGCTGCATATGAGGGCTGATAGCTGGGATATAGCCTTCAACCATTTGAGTAAGTGTTGCTGCCCTTTGATTGTTGAGACAGGCAGTATGCGTGATGACAGTGAGGCAGGTGAGAACTTCGGGGATGGGGCTAGTACGTGGATGTTCAACGAGTTTCTGAAGCACCACAGCGGGAGGTGTGTCTCTATTGACATAGGGCACGGTGCATCCACCGTTACCAGAAACCGATGCCCTCGTGTTTCGCAGTTGTGCTCAGATTCCATTGCTGCCTTAAATCTGCTTAAAGGAACTGCATCTCTTCTCTATCTGGATAGTTTCGATGTTGTGTTTGATAATGACACCCCTTCATCGGAGCATCATTTGAAGGAGCTGGTAGCTGCTCGTCACTTGATCAACGAGAACACGATGATACTTGTAGACGACACCCGCAGGAATAAGGATGGGGCTTTAGAAGGAAAGGGCAGGTTAATAGATGAGTTTATGGGCTCGATTCACAACCCCGCCCTCTTTAGCAATGGGTATCAGGTGATCTATAAAGGCTTTTGATTACTTTCTGATAACATCAGATCTCCAGTTCTCATTCATCCATCTCCACGCATCATCAAGCCCGTCGAGCAGGTTGATGCTGTGGCTCCACCCGAGATCGTTTATCCGTGATGAGTCCATCTGCTTCATCGGCATTCCATCTGGTTTAGATTGATCAAACCTTAGTGAGCCGAACGTGTCGCTGACTTCCCCGACAGCCTCAGCAAGCTGCTTGATGGTGTGGGACGAGTTGGTGCCGGCGTTAATAATGAAGCTGTAAGGATCACAGTCCCACGCATTCACATTCATCAAGCAGAACTCAACAGCTGAGGCCAGATCATCAACGTGCATAAACTCTCTTAGTGGACGACCTGTTCCCCAGACTTCCAGCTGACCACCATCCGCCACCTCTTTCGCTTTGCGCAGCAGTGCTGCCACTACATGAGATTGATGCGGCCTGAAGTTGTCGTGAGGACCGTACAGGTTAGGTGGCATTATAGAGTAGTAGTTACGGGAGTATTGCTTGTGGTAAGCTCGGCACATCTCAATCCCAACTGCTTTAGCCACAGCATATGACTGGTTGGTAGGCTCAAATGTGCCGGTGAGAAAGTGTTCCTCCTTCATAGGCTGGTCGCAGCCTCTCGGGTAAATGCAGCTGCTCCCAAGCGTGATCAGCTTCGGCACGTTGTGTGCGTGAGCTGCCTTAATGATGTTGCACTGCATGAGTGCGTTGTCGTGTATGTAGTCGGCTGGTCTGCTGATATTGTCAGCGATGCCACCTACCCTGCCGGCACAGATAACAATCGCATCAGGCTGCTTATCTCCTATCAGCTGCTGCGTCATGATAGGGTCACGGAAGTCAATTCGATTTCCGTTAAGGCTTGCATCAACCGGAATGAATCCAGCCTCTTGATTGCTTAGTCGGCGCATCACTGCGCGTCCAGTCATTCCAGTGTGTCCTGCTATTAATACTCTTTTCATTATGCTTGTCCTGTTTGTGTGTGGTAGGTTTTGGTTTTGTCTAGTAGGTGTTGGATCAGTTTAACCCCGATAGGGTGCCCGAAGTTGATGTCCAGCCTGTAGTGTGGCCCTACATAGATGTCTTCGATGCTGTCGGGAACATCGGTGAAGGCATACATGACTCCTCTTGGAACAAAGAAAGCATTGGTCCCCGTAGCTGGCGTGCAGCACACGAGGCAGTAGCCATATCTATGCATTAAGTTTACGAGTGATTGAAGCGATGCTCCATAATGGCTGGATCTGTCCCACGTATTATTTGGATCGTAGTCTATCACGAACTTAACTGGTGGGATAAACAGAGCATTGTATTCAATGATCCACAGGTTTGGCCTGATCCCTGATTTAAGCAGTCCTTCGGTGATGTAATAGTCGATACCATCTACGTCTATACTGACTGCATCGTAGTTCTTTTTTGAAGCCTTCTCCAAAGCGTTCAATGCAATATCACAGGCTGTCTCAGTGTTCACCTTTCGCTGATAGAAAGACACCCTGCTGTTATTTGGTAACTGGTAGTGCAGTGGCATGCAGTCAACCCACACGCCATCCCATCCGAGTGCAGCTAGTGCGAGAGTGTTGTTCTGAGTGCCGTCACCACTGCCGATCTCTAAGAAGAATTCGTGCCTGAGTTCAGGTTTGATTCGGCTCATTATCTCCAAAGTGATACCGTCCTCAAAGGCTTGCGAAAACATTTGCCTACCATATCTGGCGAGAGGGTTCGGGTGGCTTAATACCTGCCTGAAGTTGTTGCTGCTTTGGACATCAAAAGAAACGCTCTTTATGTAGCTGTTGCACAGTGCTACTTCTGTTTTAATATCCTTCATATGACTCCAGTCCATCCATTCACTGATACTATCGTGCATCCAGCCATACTGATGTCGGACATGTTCCTCATCACCGGTTCGCCTCCAACAGTGGCCGGAACCTCCTTCTCAGCTGACTCAACCCGACGGCATGTCCACGCCCCGTTCTTGTCGGTTATCTGTAGAGCAAACAAACATCCGTCCATCATTGTATATGTGTAAAGTATGGATGGAATCTTCATGTGCTCGCTCAGCTTCTGCATCGAGTTGAGCTTGTTACTGGCAATGGTGATGCTGCATCTGAACTTACCCATCAAGTCGGGCATGCTGAGGTTTCTGCACTTAACCTCAAACACAGACTCAACTGCGTGAGTGTCTCTGTTGACAGTGAAGCCATCTACCTCACTGTATCTTTCGTGAGTTCTGACAACGAGCTTGTTGGGCAAGCTTCTCTTGATTGCATCAATCACCTTATCCTCAGCACTCGCTGCCTCTTTTCTTCTGTCCTCTTTGTTCATATGCCCGCTATCGCTTTAATGCCGACCAGAGTGTTCATCTCATCCTTCATTCTATCCCCCTTATCCCTGTCCCACCTGCTGTCACCACTCCTGACCCAGCTTTCAGTTGAGAACCGGAATATATTCACTCGGTCCAGCCTTTCACGCAGGTCGGCTCCGTCAGCGTCAACTAAGCCGTCAATACCTGTTACGCCGTGGCTGTTGGCGATGTCGCTGTAGACGTGGACACTCGCAGTGTCGAACACCCACCTCTTGTAGTTGAAGTAGTGGCTCTCAACGCAAGCTGCTTTATATGCATCGCTCTCTGTTCTGTTGAATATCTCGTCAATCAAAGCCCTTAAAACAGGGTGCCCCTTTTCGGCTGCGAACATGCAGTCCGTAATGAGTGGCGGAGACCCTTCTCTATCTCTGAGCTTAAACATAGCTATGTCACTATTCCATGTGCCGCTCGGTCTGAAATCTTCGATTGGCCTGACGGGATAAGATCCGCAGTCAGTGTAAAGACCGCCCCACCTCAGCACAGCTGCTGCCCTCTGTATGCCAGCTCTGCATATAGGCATCATGCTTTGATAGGTGGCTTGCTTGTTAGGCCACTCCTGCGCAATGAAATCATCAATGTCTGCGTCAGTGATGAACTGATACTTAATGTCTGGATTCAATGCTCGCCAGCGTTCCAGAGACACTCGCTCGTAAACTCCCAACCTGTCGTAGCTGGTGTGGATTTGCGTTATGGTTTGTATTTTCATCTTATCTTCTGATCAAAGCTGAACAGGCTGCTGATGCGCTGACCTCGCTTTGCAAATGTGTCAGCAATGTCTCGCAGCCGTGGTGCTGTTAGCACCCAGTCATTCGGGATAAAGCTTTCAAGCACGCCTTCGTCGAAGAGAAATGATATGCATGTAACAACGTCCCTCACGTCAGCGTGCCTCGGTAGCTGTGATGTAGGCTGCTTCTTCGTGAGCAACCTGTGGTTAACCTCTCTGCGCACGTTCTCTGTGTGCATCGTATGGTCGTCGTTAATGAATCCCAGCTGGTAAAAATCTATGTAGTCTTCAATGGCTCTAGCTATAATTGCAGCGGCCAGATACCCGTGGCTCCATAGCCCCTGCGGTTTGCGCGGATCAAGCAGATGCGGCAGTAGCTCCCCTTCTCCTAGCTTGATCCTGAGTCTTCCCATTATTTAGCACGCTTCAACTGCTGCTTGAGTAAGTTGAGCATTTCATTATCCCTCTTCACGCCTTCCATTGCAGTGTAGACTTCGGCTTTGGTGATGCGTGGTCGTTGGCATATCTCAACAGCTTTTTGCTTCCAGTATTTGCGTGCTTTAACGTCAGCTGCGTATTGAAGCAGGTCAGGGCTGACCCCGCCGCCTTCGCTGCGGCTTGCCATAGATTCCTCAAGCTCGGAGTAAGTAGGCGGGTGTTTGAGTTTCCAATAGGGAACAACAGTTGCATCGAATGCTTTTGCGATTGATTGTGTTATTTCCTCGTCAGTCATCTTTGTGTGGTTTTGTGTAGTGTCACGTAGTGAAATAAAAAAAGCAATACAACAATCATTTAAGGTGACCAGCCGCTGTCATCAGATACTCAACACTCTCAGCATCGTGGTCCCCGTTTGGACTGATGCAAGTGATGTCACCAATGATCCTGCCATACTTCCCTTTATCCGGATTGAATGACTCTGAGATCAGGTGACACCGTGACCCAGCTGGGATGAGTGAGGCCAGATGGTCTCTCGCAGCTATGCCTCGCTTCTTCTCAGCTTTGTTTCGTGTCCTAAGCTCAGGTGCATCGTAGGTCAGCCTCACGTGCTGCCCTGTGAGTGTAACATTGAACCCGAGGTCGATGGTTAGCACCACAGTGTCTCCATCTATGATGCGTTCAACAGTTGCTTTGTATTGATACATAGTATTAATTCCTCCAGCTACCATCTTTGATGGCGTGATTTCTGATGATGTTATATTCATTGAGGCAAGTCCTGCAGCTTGCTTGCCTCCCATCTTTAGATCGTCTCCGGATGGCAAAATCGGTGATCGGCTTGACCTCTTCGCAGCCTCCGCATTGTTTAGTTTTCATTTTGTTCTTTAATTTCCACCTCCGGCATCTCCAGTTCCAGCCAGTGGGTTGTATGCTCCAGCAACAGCTCATCCCATTGACCAGCCTCAACGGACTTGATCTCATTATTTAAACGGGCGTAGCCTTCCCACACACCAAACTCATCAAACTCAGGCAACCGCTCCTCCACGCTCACCCATTTGCCGATGGCGTAGTGGGTTTTGAGCGTGGCCTCCAACAACCGGACGAGGTTGTCATAATTACCATCACCTTTTCGGGCGTGGGTGATGTCCACAATATTCTCAATCAGTCTCTCTCTCGGTTTCATAGCTTATCCTCCAAATAACCCGTCTCCTCGTTGATGTGTTCCTAAAGTCTTAGGTGAGGTTGTGAGTTCAGGTTTCAGTAAAAGGGTTTCTGCTCCTATCGTGTGTGCATATTCGTGGTCCTTATATTGGTTCAGCGTGATGCCGCATACTTCATCCATCTTCAACGGAACCCTCCCGTTGTGAGTGTTGGATTTGTGGACTTGCACCTGTACATAACGATTGTTTCCACCGTGCAAATACACAGCCTGCAACCACCCATAGCTATTTAACCCTCTGATATGCACGTTGTTTCCTGAGGCAAATATTCCAGCTTGTGGACGCTTCATCGTGTGTGGTCCTTCCATCTGAAGATCCATAAACCTCGGGTCAGCGAGGTAGACGTTTGCCATCGGGGCTTGCCTGATGATGTCAGTCTGAATCGGTGGACCGTGTTTGATCCCGACCATCGCACCCTGATGCTGCTGGATGTTGCAGCTTTTGATCCAAAACCTGTCCTGATTATCAGCTAAGTAAATTGGCAACGTCCCGTTGTGTGCGACGATTAGACAGTTCTCGATGCTCTGTTCAAAGGGTCGTGTCCTGAATTGTTCGTCCACATCCACACTCGGTTCAACGTAGATACCAATGGGTGCTCCGGTATTAAACCCGTAGGCAATGCCGGTAGCTGTTGTCCAGCTGTCGTGGAGTGTTGGCCCTCGGTCGCAATGGAAGCGTAGAGCGGAACCCCATCTAGCTGGCGACCACAACCTAAACCGACCGGGCAGTCGTTTCGTGCTTCGGAAGTTATACTCCGGTTCGCTGGCTACAATGGTTATGACAGGCATACTGACGCTGCCATACCATCCCCGCCCGCTCGGGCTATCCCCCTGTTTGGCTTGCCAATAACGCTCACCCTCGATGTATGCTTTCCGCTGGATGGCTTGCCCCTCTCGAATGATACGGTCCCAGCTCTCATCCGGATTACCCGCATCCAGCTCGTAGTGGTAGCGTGGCAAACCTGTCGGTGCTGTCCCGACTGGCAATGCCTTCGCTTCATTAGCTGCTGCCAAAGCTTGTGCAGCAGTCTGCTCAGCGTGCGTTGCGTTAGCACTGATGACGTTCATTTGATCCTGAATTGATTTGTTCAGGATATTGAACCTGTTGGGCAACTCAATAATGTCGCCGATGGTGTTGAGTATTTTCTCTACTGTTTCATTCATAGCTCTACCTGCCTTCTCGCTCTACTTGTTCTGCTCTTCTTCTGTTTAACCACTCCTCGTGGTGAGGTTCAGTCGCCTCCTCAAATCGTGTCTTATTCCGGACCAGCACTAGCTCAGTGTCGCCTAACCTGCCCGACCTGTTCTTCCCTACTGCCACGTTGAGCAGTGTGTTCGGCCCTTCAAACATTGATGTGTCAGCGCAGTAAAGGAACATCACCACATCAGCATCCTGCTCAATGCTGCCTGATTCCCTCAGCATGCTCATCGTTGGTCGTTTGCCGGCGAACTTCTCAGCCTCTCGGCTCAGCTGCGCCAGCCCTAAGATCGGTATGTTCAGCTCCATTGCCAGCTGCTTCAGCCCTCCAGTAATAGCTGCGATCTGGAGGTGCCTGTCCTTCCTGCCCTCATCTACACCGGGCTTGATTAGCTGGATGTAATCAATGATTAGCAGCTTCACTCCGTAATCCTTAACCAGCCTACGAGCGTGTGCTCTGATCTGGTTTACTGTCAGTGATGGGTTGTCGATTATATGGATAGGGGCTTTGCACAGATCGACAACCCTAGACGATGCCTTTGCCATTGTTGCCAGCCTGCCCTGCTCGTCAGCATTCTGGTTCAGGATGTCACCAGTAAGGTTCGTGTCTGACACGCTGCTAAGCATGCGCATGTTAAGCTCATCCTGTGTCATTTCGTAACTGAAGAAGCCTACCGGCACATCCTGTAGCACGAGGTTTTCTGCGATGTTGCCGGCGATAGCCGACTTACCTACGGAGGGACGCGCAGCTAAGACGAGTAGCTGTCCGCCACGCATCCCTCCGAGGATACGGTCAATGGATGGGAACCCTGTTGGTATCCCCACCTTCTTACCGCTGTGTGCTTCCTCCAGCATCCCGATGACTCGCTGGAAGGATTCTTTCCTGTCACCTGTTGCAGTGGTGATAGATTGATTCAAACTGTAGATAACTGTTTCAGCAGTGGCGACGAGATCATCGAGATTGTCGCACTCACCGCTCGTCTGTGCGAGCTTGAGCCCTGCTTCCTGTATTACTCTAGCTTTCCGTTTGCTCTCCACCATCTCAGCCCAATAGAGCCAACTTATAGTGGTAGGACAGGCATCGACTGCGTGGTTCACATCGACTATTGTGGGGCTGTTTATTTTATCTGCACCCACAAACCTGTGGCAGAGGGTTTCAACGCCGATAGGCACCCCTTCTCGGTCCATTGCGACCATCTCCTCCCACATTATCCTGCATTTAAAGTGATGGAAGTGGTCTGAGTTAATCCCGAATGCAGCGAGGTCGTTGTATTTCCCCTGCACCGCAGCTCCTATGGCAGCAAGCTCCGCTGCCTGATCGTGTGGTATGTTGTATGTGCTCATCTCGTTATTACGTGTAGTTACACTGATGCATTAGTAACTGTTATCCTGTTGGAACCTCGCCTCCTCAGCAGTGAGACGACCCTTTGAAGAAAAACCATTGGTGACAGGTTCGGTAGCGATAGGCGTCCTGCGAGCCCAGCCCCTGAACATAGCTCTCCAGTGAATAAGAGGAGTGTCGTTGTGTATCCAGTCGTTCTCCTCGTAGTGATCGAAGAACTCTTCAGCGAGGTCACCCCTCCTCATCTGGTAGGCGAACTTCGTCACCTCCTCCTTCGTTGGCGTCTTCCTCTTCGGCTTCTCTTCTTCTTTACTACTACTACTACTACTACGTGCGCCACCGGTGTCATACTCTACGCCACCGGTGTCATACTGTGTGACACGGGTGTCATACTGTGCGCCGCCGGTGTCATACTGTATGACACGGGCGTCACACTCTACGCCGCCGGTGTCATACTTTTTTGACTTCTCGATAGCCCGATGAACCGTTCTCTCACTGGTTCCGAGCACCTTTGAAATGTTTCTTTTTGACCAACGAGGGTTGGCTTTGAATACCGAGATGATCAACTTGTCCCCAAGTGTCAGGTCGGGCGAGCTGGCGATGCCTTCCAGCAGTTGCGTGTTGATTGCCATTATTCCACCTCTTCAATGATGTCGCTTCGTCGGACTATCTCCAAGAAGTCCTCAGCTTTTAATGTTACTAGAAACGGGTGGTGGTTACGTGTGTGAGCCACGATAGGCATGCGCCCATCAGGGCAGTCGCTTGATGCTTGAGCGAATGCTGACCACAGGTTCAGCCTCTCCACGTTCTTCACCTCCCAGTAAAGTGATGGCAGCTGGCGACACGTCACATCGCTGGACGTGCCATCAGCTGCCTTACCAGAGTATTGCTGGGTTCGGTAGGTGTGCTCAGGATCGAAGCCGGCTGCACGCAGGACATCACGAAACATGCGCTCACCCCTCTTCCCTTTTTCTCTCTGTGATTTTCCCATAATCAGAATGGATTCCTGTTTGCCTTAACTGGATCGTAGTTCTTAGCAAGCTTCCAAAGATTCAGGCTTGCTTTGAACAGCTTCCATTGCTGGTCTATCTCAGCGGTAGACCACTCCTTTACAATGGGGTAGTTAGGCTGTAGCGAGTTGATAACAACGGACATGATCACCGGTCTGCGCTTCGGCTTGTAATCCCAATCAGCATACCAGTAAGCAGCCAGCTGCTGCGCCCAGCTCGGGTAGAAGCTTACGTCACTGGCAGTGGCTGGTGCGCCTTCCTCAGTCCGGACACGCTGTGTCTTATAGTCCAGCAGGGTGAGCTTACCATTCACACGAGCGAGAGCGTCTACCTGACCTGCATAACCGAGGCTGTTATTGACTGCCACAAACTCAGTGGCAATCATTTTCACATCATTGTCCCTGATCCATTTGACGTATTGCTCAAACTGTGGAGCAACCTCAGCCCTGTCATCGGACAGGAAACCAGTCCTGTGGAATTCATCGACAGCGTTATGAAACATTGACCCGAACGCACGGGCGTCCACCATAATACGCTGAGACTCATTCCTGACAGCCTGATCAAACGTCTCCCTAGTCAACGGTCTTCCGGATGTGGCGTAATCAAACGCAGCATCAATGACCTGCTGCTGTTTCCACCTGTCCAGCGATGTGTTAGCCATCACCTTCGTAACTGTGGTTACGCTGGGTAGCCACCCGTTCTTACGTGCGTCACGCAGTGTGGTTGGGCGAAGCTCACCAGTGGATGCAGCTCTAACGGTGTGATGAGGAGAGCCATTGGCATCATACCAATGGCTCCCTTCGTCTCCGCTTAACTCTCTACTGGTTCTGGTGTGGGGTTCAGCGGAGATAAACATTAAAACGCCTCCTGATTGTAGGGCTTGTAATCAACCGCAGCATACGCATCCTTCGGATCATCGACAGCAGTGCAGCTGGTAAGGTTGGAATAGATGCGCCCATCTTTTTCAGACTTGTTGTGCGTGAACACGAGGTAAGCAGGTCGACCAATAACCTCATCCTCCAGAGCTTCCTTTGTGGGATACTCTTTAATAGGAACCTCCCAGTTGACGAACAGCTTGTGAAGTTTGCTGTTCTCATTCTGAATGCTCTGAGGAATGTTGACCCACTCCCAGTGCACGCAGGGTTCAAACACACCTTCCTCTGTCTCAACCTTCTTATCGGTTTGGAACACGAAGATGACCTGATACTTCACCGATCCATCCATACCAGTCTTGGTGAACGGTTCGCCGGTCTTCTTGTTAGTGGTAACTACTTCCACGCACACTCCTCTGGCTGGACCTTTGGGGTGGGGTTGGAAGTCTTTTGATGCTTTAGTTTCGTTGCTTATGAACATTTCTTGTTCTTCTTTCTATTGTTTTGTGTTGTTGTTTCTCATTTCCATCGCAGCTTCAGCTGCATGAAATTTCTTTTCGAGTGCTTCGAGGTAGGACATGAGGTCATACACTTCTTCTCTCGCTGCGGTGATAAGCTGAGGAACCGTCATCCTCATCATCCCATTAGTGCCATCCGGATTGTGCTCTCGCATGCCGGCATTAAATTTCTCAGGAAACTCTTTCCCGAAACGGCACAGTGCTGAGTCCCTTAGTTCAGCGTCATTCATTTTAATGCCTCCCTGATTAGCTTGTTCGCTGCTTGCTGCATCGTGACCCCGAGACTCTTAGCGTATCGCTTGACTCTTGAGTGGGTGGTTTTGTTTACAATTATAAGGCGGTGTTTTCGTTTGGTAGTCTGTTCGGTGCTCATAGATGTTTTGTGTTGTGTTGTGCTGTGTAATGACACAGTAACATTGTGTGTTGGTTGCGTCAATTTCAAAATATAATTGAATATAATTTCCAGTGTGGCAGGTTGGGGGTGCATCACGTAACCGAGAAAAGAACCATATGAGCCACGAGACTGACCCGAATAAAAGACGCGACCCCAACAAAAGGTCTCAGACCTTTTACTTGCACAGAGATGTTGTTGAAAAGCTTAACCAACTGTCAGCAGCTAGTTTGTATTCGAAGACTGATCTGATAAACTACTGGATTGAAAAGGAACATCTGGAGCAGCAGCGATTAGGTAATTTAACGCCTCGCTGGGAGCCATTCCCCAAAGATTCGCCAGCTCCAAAAGGTAAGCGGAAGCGTGTCCAGAAAGGGTAACAGGTTGGTAGTTGTTGATCACGCTATTTATATTAGGAAGATTCAGCACGGATCGCCACACTTAAATCGTTCAAAGCTTAACCGAAAGTGTCACGTCACCGTGAATAATTGTCGGGTTCGAACCTGCGACACCTGCCGTGTGAAGGCAGTGCTCTACCACTGAGCTAAGCGTGCGTTTGTTGCGAGTAAGCAACGCCGAAGCTACGCATCACAGTAAACCAATGCAACAATAAAAACCATAAAGGGCATCACGATGAGTAAGCAAATGACTTGGGATAATCTCATACAAATCTTCTGCGCCAACGGCAAGCAGGCCACAAAGGACAGGAAGCTTAACGAGTTCAAACAGAAGAGGTGGCATGACTTCAAGCGCATGCCGGTAGCTGACACCACGGGCTCAGACTTTCTGGAATTAATCCAAAAAGGAGGGCAGATGACACAGGTATATCTGGCAGCATTACAGACGCTGGCACTGGACATCGGAGCCATCGGTCACCACATCCTGCCAAAGAAACACTGGCCCAAAATTCATAAGGAACAGAAGCGTGCCATCACCGAGGCTGAACACCGCATGTTGGTTTCAAACCTGCGCACGTGGCGTTGGAAGCTCTTCCTTCAGGTACTATGGGAGACAGGTGCAGCACAGGCTGACGCTGCCTCGTTCCGCATTGAGAAGCTGGAAGGTAACGTGATTGAATACCACCGGCAGAAGACAGGTCAGCGTGCAGCACTGCGTGTGTCTGAGGAACTGCTCACCAGCCTTCACTCAGCTGCATGTGGCAGGAGCACTGGATACTTCCTCCCCGGCATACAGAAGCTTGAGAGCAAGGATCGAGCTGGCATCTTTCGAAGAGCATGCAAGCGGGTGGGAATCGAAGGTGTCACCCTGCACAGTTATCGGTATGCGTGGGCTGAACGTGCGTTTGAGATGGGCATCCCCGAACGGCTGGCAATGGTGGCTCTCGGTCACAACTCAGCTGCTATCCACAGGGCGTATGCTAAGAATGCCAAAGTGGTCGCCCCCTGCCTGTCACTTCCTCAAGTGATAAAAACAGAGGAGCAACCACCTGAGCTTAATCGTGCACAGGGTTGAAACCTGTGCACGACCGTTGGTAGCGTGATGGCTAAAGAGACTGACACTCTTCCGCACAATCTCCGCACAGTTTTATTTACCGTTGTGCTCAGCGACAATCGCCTTAGCCTTAGCCATCGCCTTTGCATACATTGAGCGCGGCCCGAGGCTGTTCCAGTAATACTCACCGCAATGGATGATCTGTATGCCACGCTTCGCTGCCACATCACTGCGCAGTGCAGTCAGTGGCTCCACTCCATCAGGCACCAGCTGAACCGCAACGTATTTGCTGGGGCGTGTGTATTTGCTGCTACCTGTCCTTATTCCTCTCGTCTCGATGATTGCTCTCATTATTTGTGTTCTTTTATCTCGATGTTTACTTTGATGAGCCCTTTATCCACATCGCACAGTCGGGCAAATGCTGCACGAGAAAGATCAATGGTCCTGCCATTAACGAACGGACCTCGATCATTGATGCGAACGGTCACCGCGTTGGTGCCGTAGGTGCAGCGCACCACAGTCCCAAACGGGAGACTGCGATGCGCTGCTGTCAGTGCGTCAGGGTTGAACAGCTCACCCGATGCGGTGGGCTTGCCTCGGTATCGCTCGCCATACCAGCTGGCGACACCAGCGACACCCGATGATCCCTGCTCACAGGCATAGACCATCACCACCACAGCTGGAAGAGCTGCCAACTTAGTCACTAACTTAGTCACTGACCTGATCACAGCTGATCCTCCCCGGCTGCTCCGTCATGCATCACAATGACGATGCCGTGCGCGTCACAATGGCATGAGCCAGCACCGAACCATTTAATAGCACCGAACAGCTCCTCCATATCGGCCTGCACATCCTGCGTATCGCCGGCCACGTTGCTGCCAACAACGACAGCTTTGCCGGCCAGCATCTGTGAGTTGGAGGATTCAATCTTCCTGCCATCCAGCTGAAAGAAATGCTGAGTGCTGCCCTCATGCAACAGCCCTTCATCATCCACAAACACGGCGTCACCATCAGGCAGGTGTGAACCGATGCAGAATATCTCTGAACCGATGTGCCTGTTGATGCATTTGTAATCCTTCACCACAACCTCAGTGACGCTGCGATTCTCCGGATCAATAAGGTATGCTTTGTATCCACTGCTCATTGTGCACCTCCGTTCTTTTGCTTCTTACTGCTTGAAACGATCCGACCACGGTGGCCGGCAGCTGCCGCATCCGCATCAGATATGGCGTTCTTAATGGATGCAACCTCAGCTGTCTTAACAGAGGCTACCGCAATCAACAGCTCGCTCAGCCTGTCCTGTTCTACTAATACTCCTAAGTATCTCTTCATAGTGATTATCCTTTTCTTAGTTAAGGGTGAAACCTCGCTTGGGTGTGGCGTCTTCGTCATCCTGACCAACAGCCTCAATGGTGTGACCGGTTTTGCTTAGCTCTTTAGCTGCGCCTTCCAGATCACCATTCATCAGTGACTGAATCACGTTGTCTGGAACACCAGCATCAGACAGTGCGCGACCAGCTGAAGCATTGGAGATAACGGAAACGAGCATGAACAAAGCCCTGACCACATCAGTGAAACTTTTCACCGCTGTAGCGTGATCGCACGTTTCGAATTGCTGACCCATCATCTCATCCCAGCCTTCCCTATCATCACCCACCTTAATAGTGGCAGTGCGTGACATCTCGGACATCCCAAGCAGTGCCGCTTCCATCAGATCCATCTTTGTCGCAGCTGATACAAGTGCGCCGGCACTCATGAAGAGGTCGCTGGGTTTAACAGCTCTCTCTGATGTTTTTCGCATCGTAGAATTGAATTCACTCAAAGCTGCGTTGATGGCTTCGATGTTCTTATGATCCTGTTTTGAATACTTGAACTTACTCATTACTATTCTTTCTATGTATTGTTGTGTTGTTATGTGTTACTACACTTAGCTAATAAAAAAGAGGGGAGCTACCGCCCCCCCTTGGTATTGATTGTATTGTTACTCCCCTTTCTCCTTTCGGACCTTACTCGCTGCCGAATCCATCGCCACGCTCAGACGCCTGATGGATCGGAAAGCTATCCGAAGAATACTCTTCACCGACTCAAGCCCAATGTTCCCACGCTCATTAAGCTTGCTGATCATCGTGTTCATATACACCTCACGACTGTGACTGCTAAGAGCTGCTTCATAGCACTCATCAATCAGCCCCGTCACGCCGTCATTGAGCCCTTCAGACTCTGCGTAAAAGAGCATCAGTGTCAGGTCACTCAACAGTTTGTCAGGTGGTTGTGTGCCTGTGTATTTGAGGAAGTCTTCCTCGTTCTGCCCCAAGCGGAGCGCAAGCCTGACTGTGTTAGCTATCAGCTCAGCCTGTTCATTGCTCAGATCTTCGGATGTAATACGTTTATCCATAGTGTTGCCTTTTATCTCACATGCAAGCCGTTGCGCTCGCAGTATTGTTCGTAGTATTCACGCACCCTGTTCATTGCTTTCTCAGGTGTATCGTATTCTCTGCCACGGTTTGTCATCGACGGTAACAGCATCACGTCAGCTGGCAAGCATCCAACTGGAAGCGAGGCTGGGTATCCGTAGTGACAGCTGAACTCATTCTTAAACTTGGCATCGCTGGTTTCCAGCATGCCAAACATTACCCGCCTGTGCATTGATGGATGACCCAGCCCGAACGCAATGTCATCAACATCTACATTTTCGCCGGCACGCTTCACTGTCACCACCGAGCAGATCATGCTGCCTTTAACGCGCTCATCCCAATGTCGCTTTGATGTAGTGTGGGTAGACATAATCTCGCAACTCACCCCGCTTGTCTCTATCTCGTCAACCAAAGCAGCAACAGCTGCCCCACGGTTGGCAATCCACTTCGCATCAACACTACAGCTGGCCGAAAGCTCGACCATTATCCGCATCACGGGCTTGCTATCACGCTCCTGATCGCCGGGGGTAAACATGCAGAACACATCCCCACTAACAGCCACTGGCACGTCAGGAACAGCACCAGCTACATCGTAATCCACAGCGTAGTTGGTGCTGTTGCGGGTAGAGTTGCTCTCGTAGACACCATTCAAGCTGGCAGCTATCCGCTCACGCCCCTCACTCCACCCGTCATCATAGAGCCTGACCATATCATCCCACCCGTCAGTTCCTCGCCAATCCTTATTCCCCTCCTCATGCGATGAGCGGCGGCTGAACTTACTTTCGTCATACTTGCTGTGCCCACGCTCAATCGCATCATTGATGGAATCAGCTTCATCCACGCACACGCACTCGGGCTTCATGTCGCCCCATTCACACAGCTTGCCTATGTCAATAATGTCACTCATTGTCGCCTCCTTTCCTCTGATCTTTGATGTGCTTCTCGATCTTACGAACCTGATCATCAGACAAGTCCTTCCATAGCACGATGCGCTCAGCTTTCTTAATGTGCATGCCAGCACCGATAAGCTTGCACAGGCTAATGGTGGCACGCATTGAAGCGATATGCCTAATCTTCAGATCAGTGATAGCCTTACGCACTGACTGCACTCTCACCGCAATCGCTTCGCCCGAGTCGTATTGGCTGGCGATAAGTCGCTCAAGCCCGTTGTCGTAGTCCACCTCAATGAAGCAGAAGCGATCCTTTGACGCACCATCCATCGGATTGCGCCCGACATACTCACGGGTAGCACCAGACCAGAAGGTATTGCTCGCAGCAATTACCTTAAAGTTGGGGTGGGCTTTATGGTGACCGTCAGGGAAATCGCAATACCCATTGGACAGTGCTGCATTGAAGCGGGTGACAGCGTTCGGCGAGCTTGCATCCATCTCGTCGAACAAGAACAGCCCGCCATTGACGAATGCCCTGCGGAACTCAGTCTCGTGCACTGTGCCGTGTGCATCCCTGAATCCTAACAGCTGGAACTCGCTCGTTACCTTACCAGTGAAGTGAAACGGCAGCTCCAACGCTTTCGCTACGCATTCAGCCATCTCTGTCTTACCTGTCCCAGCTGGGCCAACTAACGCAGCGTGAAGACCAGCCCCAATAGCCATCAACACATCGTCGAAGACCTTATGGTAAAGAGTTCCGTCCAGCTTCTTCACTTTGGCTGGTGTTACAATGATCCTGCGCTCAGGAAGACCGTCACCGATGCGCTTGTCGAACACATCATTGACGATTTGGATCACTTCATCACGATCCACTCCCGACAGCAACTCCCTCAGCAACTCCTGCCGTGACGCTTCACGATCAACCTTAGCTGTCGGAGTGGTGGTTCGTGCCGGCTCAGGGATGTCGGGGATAGGCTCACGTTCCTCCCGCTTACGCTCGGCATCAATGTCAATCCCCTCAACGGGGAAGATAAGCTCCTCAGCGCACCGCCTCAGAGCTTCAATGCCCCCGCCCAGCTGTCCGTTGACGAACTTGGCGAAGTATTTCTCGGAGTCACCATAGAAGGTGATAGCTCCGTCCTGTTTCAGCTGTCGCAAATATGTGCGCAGCTCCGTCTGGCTCATAGATTGAATATGATTCATACTATTTGTATTATTACGATTAACTACGTGTTATTACACATGACACCATAAGACATCCGCTGTCCTATGGCTGGATTGATTTAAACAATCCCTACAGCTGTCACCGCATCGCAATGGCAGCTGGTGGGATGGTTCAAGTCCAGTCGGAACACTTGCCCTCAGCCAGCACGGCATGCCCAACTGTGCTGGCACCGTTGTAATGATGGGGCTCCATCACTACACGATACATGTCCTCGCCTGTCTGCTCATCAGTCCACAGCGTGGCCCTGATCCGAAAACCACTGGCACTGCATGCCAGTGTTGAAATGCCTGTAGACTTGTGCCCACGGGCTGTCGGCACTGTCTTACGTGCCGACGTGGGTATCTCTGCATAGAATTGACTCATATGTTCCCTTTCTGTGTTGTTGCGTGTAGTTACACACAGGCACATCAAACCAGCATAAGCCCTATAATCAGGGCTGTGCCGATGATGGCCAGTGCAATGATGCCAATGCTGTCCCATATCAGTTGGGGTAGCGTGGGAGGTAGTTCTGGCTTGTTCATAGCTGGTCCTCCAATTCTTCCTCCAATTCTGTAAGATCTATGCTCTCCGTAGCTTCATCGATCAGCAACAGCACATCATTGCGGTGAATAAGTGGCATCTCATCGAATTTACTGCTCTGAGCATATCGCTTGAGCATGAGCATGCCGTGTTTGAGGTCTGCATTCTCCTTCCGGAGACGAGTGATGTAGTTCACGCCGCCTCCCTTCTGTTACGCATCCGCACCAATCGTGCAGCAGCGAATACGCCAACTGCATGATGCAGGGGCACCGAGGGCACCCCTGACTGATGAGGGCGCAAGCCCAGTGCTGGCCCCCATATCGGAGGGGTCGCCATCGCAAGATACAGATCGTAGGCTGTGAACTGCACAGCCCCTGAAAAACGGGTCATGCGCTCCATCACAGCCATACCAGCTGCGATGGCGTAACGTGCTGGCAACTCCATCGTTGCCAGCACCAGCTGGATGTCTTCCAGCTTTACCTCCACGTCCCTTTGGTGGTGGGGGACGTGCTCCACCATTTCTATATAGGTCATACTCTACTTTTGTTGCGGTTCACCGTGATTGGTCGTCCTAACAACAAACAACGCCCAGCACAGATGCAGGGGCACCTGTGGGGCGTTATTCGGTGTTTGGAGGTGATTATGCTTTGGCAGCTTTCTTTTGCGCCAGTAAAGCCTCCAGTTCCTCGAATGTCATAGCATTAAGTATCTCTTTGGCTGATTTTTGCTTTTTCGGCTGTGGCTCCACGAACTCACCAGCTTTGGCAGGTGCAAAAGTGTATTGCACCTTACCTGCCGACATTTGCTTCCTGCTAGTAAGGAGCATGTTCTGCCTCGTGATTTCAGCGACAGCCCCAGCTCTGCCATTGCTGCCAAAGTGCTTTAGATACTGCGCATAACTGCGCTTGGCAGCTTGCCCCTTCAGCTGGTGGTAAGCCTTATACTCACCAATGCCCATCACACGCTGAGTGGTGAGTCCTGTTTTGGTGGTTTGGCGGACAACATGCAGGTCCGAACCTGCTACCTCGATTTTTGCTATAGTTTTGTTCATACGATTATGGTTTGTCTTCAACCGGCTTCATTGCCAGCTGAACGCAAACCACAAGCATCATTTTAGAAAGGTCCATCAGAATGCCTGTCACGCTTCTATGGATTGCGCTTGTGATTGGTGGAGGTATCGGATAGGGGGCTGGAGGGCGTCCAGATTGCACGGCAACTTGTGCTACGAAACAGCGAGCCTGTTTCACCTATCCCTTTACTCAAGCATGCTCACAGCATGCTGCCTGCCGCCGCCAGTTCCCTCCCAATCGAGAGCATTAATGGACGATTCAACGCAGGTCATTACCACCGCCCAGAAGCCAGCTTTATTAAGCAGAACTGAAAACTGCATCCCGATCCCCAATCGAGTAATCCCGAATCCCGCAGAAGCGAGTGAAGGTGTTTTGTGTCACCTCTGACGCCACCTATTCGACAAACAGACTTGCAGCTTTCTCGATTTTGAAAAATAATTCAGAGCATGGCAAAGTTATCATTAGATCAGGTCAGGCTGGCAAAGCGGATGAGAGCTGAAGGATATGCTTGGCAGGATATAGCTAACAAGACAGGCATTAGCTTGTCAGGTCTTACCAAGAAAGCATATCGGGAAGGTTGGAGTGCAAAGGGTATCACTGAAATGAAATCAAGTGATAGTACTAAGATAGTAGGGATTGATCATATTGCAGAGCTCGTGCGTGAACAACTGGCTTCAGATATTCAAAGCAGTGTTGGAGCACTGTCTAATATCCCAGCTAACGAGCTCCAGCTGAGCGACTTAGAGAAGCGTGAACGCATTGCTGAATCAATTCAAAAGAGGGCGTCAAGCCTGCTCAACATAGGTAACAGTACTGACAAACCTGTTATAAATGTGGCAATCATGTCCCAATTGCCAAGCTCTATTGACGACATGAACACTGTGGAAGTAGTTGATCAGTAGCTACTTACATTAAAGTGTGGCATGTTGGATGTGAACACAGTGCACGGCTTTAATCAGTAGTATCAGGCCTGACAGAACTACCCCCCCACCCCCCTTCGGCCCCCCGGTTCTTTTATATACCCTCACGCACAATTTTTTCCTATTTTCTGAACTACCACCTACTTTTACTCACTACCACCTACTTTCACCCGCTGTCACTTACACTTACCCACTGCCTGCTACCTTTAACAATCGTTACCTACTCTTAACTGCTATCACTGCTGTTATTCTGCTGGCACTCTGGTAACTCCAGTAATTAACTCCACACAGGTGATATTAGAGTAGTAGCGGCTCATTGGTATGTACTGGTATGTACTGGCATATGCTGGTCTAGGTCGCTGCTTGCGGCAGCTCCCCTACGCGCTTCGCTGCGCTCAGCTTGTGATGCGATTATGTGTATTGAAGTTTTTGTATGTGATTGATCAGGAGGGGCACGTACTGTACAGGGATATTTTAACTACCACACAAAACGGCTTGTCAACACTAATCATACACGTAATGATGCAACACGTTTATGTCGAGACGAATTCCAAAGGAGACAGAACCTCTCGCTGATGGTGAGGGGTATTGTATGCGATGCTGTTCTCGCCGTAAGATGCAGCAGGTATACAGGGAGACAGTGAAGGATAAGCATGCCATACGCGGCAAGTGTGGGGTATGCGGCAGCAATATGTTCAAGTTCAGTGGCTCTGCCTGCAAAAACAGACCTAAGGGCTGGTATGATGCTCGCAAGCGTGAGAAGCGTAATCGGCTTGCACGTGAGAAACTACTTGAGAATACGCCAAAGATAGTGGCATGCTTTCAGAGCGATGAACCTCAATGACCACCATTTTCAAGTGCCCATCAAACTGTATGCCGTATCCGCTGACGAGATTGCTTCGCTGAGAGCTCTTCATAAGGCCGCAGACGCTTTCTCAGTTATCTTAGACTCGCAGGGTGATACAGACAGCGCAAAGGAGCTAGAAGGCCACTGTGCGCTTATCAGGACAATGGTGAAAAGGCTGATCCAATCTAAGGATACTGAGATCACAGTCAGGATGAAGGTTAGTCAATCCTGACACGGCTGTATTGCCGCATAAGGGAACCAATGCCTTTCATCGGCACAGGGTGGCCAGCATCTCGTGCACGCTTGATAATAGCAGGTGAAGGTTTCATAGGGACATACCTGCCTCTCATTATCGCAGCAACATCCTGCTTGCTCATCTTGCTGGCGATGAGGGCTCTGGCAATCTCGCTGTCACCAAGTCCCGAGAGTCTCGCCGCATTGATCTGGCGGGAGATGTTTTTGAATATCTTCAGGCGGGACCGGTTGGCATCAGCGTAGGCATCCAGCATCTCATTGGCACTGGCTTCACCTCTGCTGCCTGCAACGTAATTGAACAGACTGTTGGCATCACTGAGCTCAGAGTTGTTGCGGAAGCCGGCGAACATCAGCTTCTCCCGATAATCCACTGTCTTCCACTTCACACCGGTAATCTCAGCCATCAGCTCATTGCTGAGCACTGGCTTCTCACCGGATCGCAGCGTCTTACCAGTGTAAGCCTCATACCATCTGCGCCAAGCACGCTGAGCTGTCCCCGGCAAAAACGGCTTCCCGAAGTTTTTGATGAACTCCCACGCAATCTCATTAGAGCTTGCTTGCGGATTATAGACCCGCCCCCCGTATTGATTGGTATTACGGCTCCAGTCAATATACGCCTGTGCCAGCATTGTTTCAGAGGTGAACGGTTCAAAGACAGCTTTCGATGCTTGCGCAACGTGATCCACAATGCCTTCATCTGTTAGCTTTCCGTAGAATCCCATCAAAGCCAGCATGCTGCTGGTTGTCGATGAGTATGGATTGTTGTAACTGAGCACACGATAAGTCAGCTCACCATCTGTATCACGGGAGAAGTAGATGTCAGCATTGCGCTCATAGAATGGCAGCATTGACCTGAAGTCTTCCTGTTCTTCCTCACTAACGCCGCCAAAGACTTCACTGGCATATTTGATCAGCATGCTTAGACCGAATGTAATGAACATATGGCCAGCGAATCTTTCAGCAGCATACCCGTAGTTGCCGTTATCATACTCTTCCTTAGCATATCTAAGGTTGTTGATCTGCGTGCGCATCGACTCATAAGCAAAGGACATGAACGGGCCAACAGCAGGCTGCATCCTTAGCTTGCGAACAGCTGGAGGAATCTCTGAATAAGTTGGAACAGAACCTCGCACACGCTCAGCTGCCAGCTTTTCAATCTCAGCCTCGGACCAGCTGGCATAAGTTGGCAAAGATGAAAGCCTGCGCTTCTCAGCCTCAAATATTACCATCTTACCAATCTCATCACTTGCACGATAAAACTGCTGCA
>Ga0208019_1000065_pt1 | contig 49716 bp, 70 predicted proteins | sample CB_VirMetaG_5_FD_184540 | JGI IMG/M metagenome (GOLD analysis project Ga0208019, IMG submission 184540) | Freshwater to marine saline gradient viral communities from Chesapeake Bay - CB_1508_1D Viral MetaG (SPAdes) (version 4) | ecosystem: Environmental > Aquatic > Marine > Coastal | place: USA... | reverse complement strand
AACTGGTGTTGTTGTGTGGGTAGTTATTTTTCTTATTTGGTTATTAGTTGTTTATATGGTTGTTGTTTTTGGTGTTGGTGGTTGTTTATATTTAGGCTTTTATTTATAAACCCCCGCCCGATTTATTTAGAATCTCTATCGGTGGATATAAGCCAGTGTATCTATTAGTTTTTCTGCTGATTCAAGTGTCATACAGCAATCATACACTTCTCTGTTTAGAGTGTCAAATACTTCATACAGCCCCGTCTCACCGTAAAGCTGAGTCTTTTCATCTACATGCATATCAGTTTGAATTACGTAATCCATTACACCCATCCCGCCATTTGCATCCCCGGCTCTTTATAGAACCAGTCTATTTCAATTTCTGGATACCGCTCTCGTAGTGCATCCACAATAGGTTCGGGTGGTGACCACGGAGTAAACAGCATCATGTCAATACTACCATACTCGCTATCTAAGTTCATTTCAACAGAACTGTTTTCGGGAGAGCCGGAAACTAAATCCCACTTGACTCCCCAATTGATATTTCGCCAGTTGTACCAGTTCTCACCAATATCTTCTGGCTCAGGTACAATCTTGTTGTAATCAAGAACTAATTTAGTCTCGTCGCCAAGCGTAGGAACTTCGGTAAAGACTTCATCTACAAGGGTTTGTAATTGCTCTTTAGTTCCGTATATATTTACTTCGTTTTCACACCAGTTAGGCATTTGAGTCTCCTAAGAAATACTGACTACTGAAATAAAGTATAGCAGTAAACGATACAAAGTCAAGTGCGGTTTTGATGCCCTGACCGCAAACAGGAAATACAACCCAACGGCTGGATTTACGGAAGCCTTGTAGAGTTACCGTCCGATTCTTCAACAGTAATGTATTGAACCTCAGAGTCTAATCCCCACTCAGTCCCAACACCGTTAGCCTCAACATACAGGTTATTTTCGATGTAAGATTCTATATCATCTTCATCGGTCAAGCCAAGAGTAGTTATATCAAGTTCACCTGTAACTTCGACAGTTGTCGTAAACATATAGGTCGGATTGTTTTTCTCAACTTGGAAATTAATAAGAGTGTCGAGTATGAAGTCCATTCCACCCGATTGGTTTATGTACGACTCCATTGCTGAACGAGCGTCAGTGAAGTCTTCGTCAGACTCAAACTCGGCATACCGGAGGGCATTTACTGTAACAGGTTCGTACATGTATGTAATGATGTTGCCTGTGTACCTGTTGAACTCCTGATTGGGTTCTAGAGTAGGTTTGTTCTCACCTTCCCACTTGACCGCAGGTATATCTGGATTAGGTATACGCCTAAAAAGGATACCTCTGTCCTTTTGCATTGGGTGAGGCATTGTAACGGTGTAACGCATGATTATCTCCTAATGGTGCGTCGTTGTTAGGTTGTATTATTTACTTTACCCGCCGGTGGAGTTGTTGTCAACTATTACTTTTTGTGTTCTTGGGCACATCTACCGTCCCAACCGCAACGCTGAATCTGTATATAGTTTCGTAAGAACCACCACAGCTTTCTAAACATCTTCCTCTGTTACATCCCACATTTCCATGTCCATAGTGTGAGAGTATTCTAAGTTCTCTTGATAATCCCCCGACTCTAACAGTAGATTTGCTAGTTCTTTTATCTCGTAGTCTGAGGCTTCATCATCAGCTAACACTGTCAGGTAACTCATGTGTACCTCTGGGATACTTACTGTTACTTTTCTCACTTCTAATCCTCTCGTATCAAATTCTCCTGTGCGTACTTTAGATAACAGTCTAAACACTGCTCTGTAGATTCTATCTGAATTTCTACAGCCATGCAACTTCCGCAGTGGACTCCCTCTATATAACGCTTAGAGACACAGTTGAAGCACAGGCATGTGATTCCGTGTATTGTATTCATTCCTCGCTACTATCCCGCCATCTCCTAAGATGCGCTATGTTATCCCATCCGTAAATAAACTTTCCTTCACGGAAGTTCATATGTATTTTACAGTAATATGTGCCTTCTGTAAACTTCCACTTCTTGCAACAGGGAGTGGGGTCGTATCTCTCGTTAGGGAGTTTCCTCAGTTCAGTGTTGCAAGTAACAGGCTCAGTCATTAGTTATCTGTCCGTAAGTTGCTAAGAAGCGTGTTGTGGCAGCTCCCATAAAACAAGAAAAAGATGATTTAACAGGGCGCAGGGCGCAGGCTTTGGCGTGTTTGTCCCACAGGTCATCATTAGCCAGCACTTCATCGCAGTAGTGGCAAGATCGTTTTCCATCGTCTTTCATCGTGTTCCCCCTAGCCAGTGCTGCCGTTGCGCTCTTGTCGATTGCTTCAAGCAACGCTCCCATTTCATCCCACTCATCGGAGTGGATAGCACTGGAAATAAATTCCAACGCTGCTACGAGTGCGTCGTGGTTGTTGACTGCCTTCACGATAAACTCAGCGTTCTCTTTTGCGTTGCCGTGTCTATCTTCAACTATAGCTACGTTTTCCAGAACCCCACCGACTAAATGCTTGTCTAGACCTTTGTGGTGGACATAACCCCACGGTCGTTGTGTTACTTCGGTCATTACCTAGATACCTGTCTTTCGACATCAGTCTCCTATTTCAAGACTGCATGCGGTTTTTCATATCTTTTATTTACTGTAACAGAACAGAACTTGCATGTCCACTCTACGGATAAACAATCTGTACCGTTAGCGAAAACTAATTTAGGAGATTGTTCTGCCAAACCCCATTCATGTCGCAACCCATCTAACATACAAGACCTATCTTGTCTGCGTACTCTATAGGGATTCTGATGCGCCAACTTACAAACGAGCCTTCATAGCGTCGTTCTTCTCTTTCATCATGTCATATATATCCTTATCGGTGTAGTCTATAAATACATCTGAACGATCTATAGATACTATACCTTCATCGGTGTTACCACAATCTATTAGGTCGCAAGCATCTTCATAACTATTAGCGTCTACCTTATAGTATGTAGCATGTGTAGCGTACTCTACTAGATAGAATGTCTCAGGGGTATCCATTATTATTCCTCTGTCCTTATATACCAAACATAATCTAAATCTGGAGATTCTGCCCAACCATATTGACCGTAAAACTCCGCATCCTTTCGCAAGAGGTTAGACCTGTGGGATGCGTGTAAGGCTTCGTCTCCCCACCAGTGGGGCAACTCAACTTTCCATACTGGAAGTTTTGCCATAGTGTTTTTGTATCCTCTGGATACCCACTCGTCAATCATGCAGTTATGGTACACAGCTAGAGCATCCTTGTAACCACGCCACATTGTAACAGCAGGGTGGTTTACCCATCCACCTGTAGTACGCTCGCCGGATACTATCTTGTATATCTGAAATGCCTCAACACGCTGTTTGCCTAACCGCCTATAGTCTAGGCATTGGGCAGACTTCTTTGCATCTGCATATGGTAAGAAGGTTTGCACTTATACTCCCACTTCTTCAAACAAGGTTGTGTTTATCAATAGTTGCCCGCCAAATGTGTTCTCATTGACTGACTCTACAATTAGTTTAGCATTAGCCATAGCTTCACGCAAACCTTCTTCACCTCTGTAGGTAAGCGTAAGCACATGGTTGTCTGTGTTATCTAAAGCAGATTGTATATGAATCTCGTTATACTCAGGCATCCACGATACATACCACGGCGTTGTTGTGTAGCCTGTGTCTACCTGTCCTAGTAATGTCATTCTAAGCCTCTACCTGTATATCTAATATCTGTTCTTCATCCCATCCCAAATCTGCTACAAGATATGGCTCAATCCATCCCTCAATCATACTGACTATCTCCTGTGCGTCAGCCTCATTAGTGGGTACATTGATTATAATTCTAGTCACTCTGAAAACTCCAAGTCTATTGACTGTACCTGTATTGGTTCAAGGTTAGTCATCGTTTTTCACCTTTGCCAATGCTGACCGTAACTCTTGCATCTCTGGAACTTCCGGTACACCACCCCAACCTATATCGGGGCTATCAATATACTCAACAAAGTTACTTACCGCAGTTACCAGTTCTTCTAAGTTACCCATTATAGTCATTACATTATCGTAGTTAGTCATTGTGCTTAGGCTCCCATAGTAACACAATATCAATCTCTGTGAACTTTCTTGTCATTCTGGATGTATCCATAAATACATGGATATATTTACGACCTATTTTTTCTATAGTGCCGTATCTATCGCCCATCATCCAAACGTCGTGATGAGAACGTATCTTTACTCTATCACCTACTTGCATTACTTGTAAGCCTCTCGCCCACACTTCTCACACTTATCTTTCATGTTTATACCGTGGTTACACACATTCAAAGAATACATTATCTGAAAAATACTCCCCATACAAGCACTAAAAAGAATATGAACATATACCCTAACAACATTCTAAAATATTGAATCATTGTGTGGCGCAACTCAGCAACTTCTAAAGATAAATCATTTAGATTCTGTATGTCACTTGAGATTCCCCTCAAATAAAAAATGGCATCTTTTTGAAATTCTTTATCCATGTTTACCTTCTTGGGCGTTTCTTTACTACCAATAATACAAAAAAGATGGACAGAAACCCTAAAAATACGGCGTTACTAACTAACTCCATCATTTTATCCTCGCCTACAGCGCCCATCGTAGAACCTTAGAGTCTCGGCTTCCTGTTCTGTAATTCCGTAATAAGCCAACGCATCTTCCCATCCCAACTCTTGTACAATCGCCGAGTCTTTAAAAGATACCATAAGTCTAGGGACTTGGCAACGCTTACAAAGAACACCCCTTGTTCCCATATTCACAAAGTAATGGACACAGGCTTTTCGTTTTTTTGGTTTACGCTGGACGTTCGATTTCATGCTGTGTCTTGTTTTGAGTACGAGTTGATACGTTCCGAAGCTGCCTCCTCTAATGCAGAGAACACAGAATTTTTGAATTTACGGTAATCCCACTCAGGAGCAGACGTACACAAACCTATATGCGATTCAATAAAAGATGGAGTGAACGTATCAGGCATAGGAAATCCAGCAACAGCTAAGATATAGATACGTCTTATGAACTCCTTACAATTCTTTGGGGTTAGTTTGTTTATCCCAACGAAAGCAGTACAGTTAATTAGCTGTTCTGTTTCTTCTTTTAGTTGGTACTTCCCGTCCTCACGCTCTGTCCAGCAAAGTTTTTCTGCGTCTGTAATATGCTCAAGATTCCAATTTAGATTGAGGTTCATCTTCATCTCCTAAGTCTATCTCTATTTCTCCAAGCAAATCTTCTACCCTAGATGCCATAGTCACTTCCGATAACAAGGCACGATATATTTTCTGTTTTAGATTAAGTCCCACTTTATTAGACCCCATAACTGCGTCAGTATGAGCAATCTCTCGTAAGTTCAACAAATGGCTATCGGATAATGAAACTGGGACATCCACTCCGGGATTAGAAAAAGCCTCTAACAGCGCTGCACCTATTACTAAAATGAGTGGCAAATCAACTGCCACCACAGGAGCGGGCAGCCGTGGTTTTATGGAAGCACTCCCCGCATAGTCTGATTCATTGACTAACATAGTTAGGTGGTCATCAATAAACAGTAACTCAGCTGTTGTTAAGATTAACTCATGTTTAGGGTTATCGTCTATGGCGTGTCCGTTGGATTCATTAGATTCATGGGATTCGTGTTCCCTATAGAATGACATCCACTACCCTCTTTCCGCACTTAGTACACTCCAGACTTCGGAAGCGGGTGTTCTGATCGACGTTAAGTATACCCAGATCATGCGCTCCGAAATGGAGAGCGTGAAGGAGTTTATAGACTAGTTTAGCCATCTTGCTCTAAAGCCTTCATTAGTTTAGCTAGTTCTCGTCGGTATTTTGATGAATCCTCTTTTTTCTCGTCCGGTTTATTTTTGTGGACTGAATTCATCTTTTTAAGCTTTCGCCGCTTATTTACTTTTAATTCCCGTTTTTCCCACTTATCCATGTAACCTACTCTTTAATTAAAGCGTTTAGTTATTATACTCTGAGTGTCTCCAGAGTATAATATACTATGCAATACACAGTTAATCTCTATCGAATATTAATTTTAAGATCAGAAAACCCACACCCATAAGGCCTATGAAAACTACATAATCAACGAAGGATTTTAGACCTACGGGAATTACCGCAAGTGCAACCAAAAACACAAAGAATTTTACATAATCTGTAACTATCAAATTTATCTCCTTTAGGAGGATTATAACACATGTTGATCCGAAAGACAATCAGAAAATCAGGAGTACATCCAGCGTTTATTACCAAATACGATGTGGAGCAGCGCCTAGAAAAGACTAGACCAATCGAAGATTATTTGTCAAATAAATACCCAATGCAATCCGACAAACTAAAGATACGATTGATCAGCGAGGGCGTTCTAGAACCCAAATGCTCTGAATGTGATATGGAGTTCTGGTTTGCCCAACCAATGCCCTTAGAGCTTGACCACCGTAATGGTGATTCAAACGATAACAGGTTAAAGAACATTCGTCTACTGTGCCCTAATTGCCATTCACAGACAGACAATTTCCGAGTTAAGAAAGACGGAGCTAAGTCCGTAGCAGATGTCTGGGAGAAGAACTAGACTCGTTTTCCTTTCCTAACATAAGGAGTTTTCCACATGATTACTGGAGATTATTATCTTAAGTTTCCCGTGGGTTGGATAAAGCTACTTCGCAATGAGCTTCACAAATCCTTTCCTAAGTACCACAAACTGAAGGAGTGGTTACCCCCGGTTAACGAAAAGTCTCGGATAGGTAAGGTAGCCAGATTCTTTCCTTCCCGTCCACAAGGAATAACTATAGGAGGAGTAATCAACTATACTCCTATATACCCGGAACGAAAAACAGAATTCTTTTTAAAAGCCGGGGAACCTGAAGCTTTCCTGTATGAGTTCGGTATGTATGCCCATGAAGCTTATCATGCGGTAGATCAAGAGCTAACAAATTCTCTTTCCTTGTGTAAGCTTCCTTTACTTAGTAAGTATAACCGATGGTTACTAACTTATATTCTGCGTGGTATCAAAACGCCTAACCCATACAACCATCCTATGGAATACCCCGCATATACGTTCCAAGAGCGTTTAAAGCTCCTAGCTCGCTCTACCTACGAAAAATAGCTCTACGGGGCTTCTAGACAATAAAAAAGACCCTCACAAACATGAGGGTCTTTCTAGATTATGGATCACCTACTTTATTCAACGGTAAAGTATGGAGCTTTACCGGCTAATGCCCTAAGAGCCTTCCATCGTCTTTTAGAACGTCGTGAGTCAATAGCCTCCTGTTCAGCTATAGTGATTTTACCGTCTTTGACGGCGGTGACGATGCCTACGAGGTCATCTACAACATCCATTGCTATAGCAACAAATACTCCTAATACAAGTGGTAAGAGTACAGTAACTCTAGCTATAAGTCCATTCAATGAAACCCTCCTTACTTTTTGGTGCCGCAAGCGCAGCTTCCGCCGCATCCGCATTCAGTAATAGTCATTAGCCTTACCCCCTTAGTCTAAAAACAGACTACATTCATAGCAAAGACATGAACATTCACACTCATATCCCGCAGTATCTTCTAAATGACATATAAGGTCTGAATCAACTTCGCACTCGCATACGAAAGCAATCCCGTCATAGTTACCCACTATTCAGCTTCGAGAACTTTCATACCTAAAGCTATAATGCCACCAATAGTGGCTGTGGCAATTTCAGGGATATCGTTGATAGTGCCATAATATGCCAAGATACCCAATACAAGAATTGATAGAAATATTTGAGGTCTTACTTTTCCCATGTATTTCATAAGCTCCTACTCCCACCAAGCTAAACCCAAACTCGTTTTACTCTATTATACTTACTTTTTAGGTTCTTGCTGATTTCGTTTTCCTTGCAATCCTTTTCGGTTGACTGGAAAACTGTTTGCCCGCTTTTGTGTCTCTACGCTTTGCTCTAGTCGTAGCTCCATATTCTTGGGGGGATAGCTTCTTGCGAGCCTTCTTCGGGAGATACCGCTCACCAGTAGCTTTGGGACCTTGTACGCTAGGTTTACCAGAACGAGTTCCCCATTCCTGTTTAGTCCATCGACTTAAGCCAGTCTTACCGGTTTTCTTTCCTCGGTAACCACCGCCAGCTTTTTTGTATCGTTGAACCGCAAGTTGAGCTTTCCGAGCTGACCACTGACCGGCTCTTCCACCCTTACTCCCAGACTTAACGGATGATACTATACGTCTCCAGAGGGCTGGGTCGGCCTTCTTCGCCGAAGATTTCTTCAATATAGTTGAAAAAATCTCGGTGGATACGTCCCAATTATCCATTCTTATCCTTGTTGCCTAAGTGGGTAGCAGAGGCTTCCATGTTGTGGAGCGTGTCTGAGATTTTGTTTTGTACCCAGCCGGGGAGGTCTTCCTCATCCTCAATTAGCCCATAGAGTGAATCAGCTATATCACGGATGCGGTCTAACTGCGACCTAGCCATCCTACCTTCTTCTTCCTTAGCCATCCATGCGGCAAATGCGTCTCTTGCTTTACGCATCTCCTCCATGTTGGGGTCACCTAAGAATTGCCCTGATTCATTAACGATTACAGGAGAGATAATGTTTCCGGGTTCACTGTATGTGACTGGAGCATACCTAGCTCTCTCTAAGTCAACTTCATCAGGAAGTCCCAAAAGAGATGTTATTGCTCGGCTCTGTAGCTGCCTAGCGTTTTCGTTCTCAAGGACAGCCATTTGTTTTGCTCCTAACCCCGGAACGATACTAGCTTTATCAAACCAAGCCGTAAAAATCTCTGTGAAAGTAGGAACTTCTTCTTTAGAAATAACTGTAAAGAATGAACCCGGCGTTGATGCTGGAACCACCTCAGACTTCATTAACTCAAAGTGGGCACCTTGGTTAACCCCTTTTTCACAGATTGTAACTTCAGCAAGTTCTAGCCGGTCTACCTGCATGTAAGTATTAGTGCCTTTGGTAATATTCTGCGTTTTGGTTGCACTACCGGCAATAGAGTAGGAACGCATCTTGTTGTCTTTGATTTGGTCAGCGACCTTCAACCCAATTTTAGTGTCGTTGCGAAGCTCACAGATGAAGAACAGAGCGTTGTCCTTTACACCACTCTTAAATATCTGTCCTGACTTGGCTATGAAGGCAGGAAGCGCATGTCCAACCTGAACATCGGAATGCATTACCATAACATTCCTAGCTCGGAAATTATTCATGTATCGTTCAAAAGCATCGTCTAGGGCGGACATTGTGATAAGATGCCCTTCCCTGTCAACCAATTCCACCGAAGCAGGACCACCCACTACGACAGGTTCTTTGTCATCCAACTCTAATATCTTGACGACTTCAGCATATTTAGGTTCATTTGGATATGCTCTATTCAGAGTTAGGATTTCTGCTGGAGAAGCTAATCCAGCCTTGAATACTCGTTCATATTCTTTTAAGGCATCCCCAATATCACTAAGGGCAACTTTACCCCCCGTGTTCGATGTAGCTTTGTCCAGAATAATAATAGAATCTTCAGATTCTTGTAGCCATTTTTCGTATGCGGTGTTCGTTGCTGCTTCAATAACCATTAGGCTTGGTGAATCCCCCATATTACTCCATATACTGTTGGAGTCTCGATACCAGTAGCGTTTACGAAACTAATCTTCTCCCTGAAGTCAATTGGGAAGTTTGTTTCAAAGAAACCTGTGTGCGGCTCATCTGCCGTAGGAGCTTTGATGTAAATTCCTGTGGATGATGAGGCATCACAGTCAAAGGCAAGGTAAGTATTGTGACTAGTATGCAGTCTTATGCCTCTAATCACAACGGAATCTACACGCTTTTTAGATATTGATAGGTCTGCGGTACCTTCCCAAGAGTAATCCCGCCCCAAATCACCTGCTATGTATGATGAATATGAAGAATCCGTTCGGACTTCATTATGAATTTTGTCTGCGTAGAATGTTGTTGACTGTTGCGTTGGGGTCACAACCTTTACATATGCGGTTGTACCTCTAGTAGTCTTAGGAATTACGTACTGGACTTGCAGTTGTTGAAAGGATGTGCTAAGGGTAACCGTATTACCCGTAGCCAAAGTAGTTCCGTCAGCGTCCTCTATAACAATTTGGACTGTCCCTGTCGGAGCACCTCCATCCCCCCTAACAACTGCTTGTCCAGACAACACACGTATCCCAGACGAACCGTGCCCGATAACCTGTGTAGTGTAGAAACCTTCACCAGCAGCAGCGTTATCCGTTATGTTTTTTAACGAGTTAGAGCCGTCCGCAGCGTAGGTGGAACTCTGACTAATAGTTGAACCGGTAGCAGTAAATTCCGTTATGGTAGCATTTTCAACTGAAGGGTTAGTAACAAGGTTAACCCCTGCTTTCCCTCGGTCTATAGTAAACAAGTCCTGAGCCGTATTAGTAGTACTTAGAGTCGTACTAAACGGATAGTACTTAGTAAACGGATGAGTTGATGTTCTGGTACTGGGGTCAATTTCCCACGATGACCAAGCATCATGCATCAAGTCTGCCATATGTTATTATCTCCTATCGGTTATAAACCCAACTAATCAATCCCGTAATCCCGCCCAATACTACTATTGTATGCAGTAGAAGTACTCCTACCGCTACTATACTAGCCTTCGCCCCGTAAACTCGGTTACGCCATTCTTTTATGTCTGTAAGTTCAGTATCTAATCTATTTAAAGTTTGAGTCAATGTTTTGTTTAGTTCTGATTGGCTTTCAATATAACGGTCTAGGCGTTCAGCGTACACCGCTAATTTCAAGTCCACTGACTCGTCAGCCATTATCGACCGTAGACCATAATCCGAACACTTACATTACTCAGGTCTTCTGTGTTTCCTACCTCAATAGTTGAAGATAGGTCTGTTGTTGTATTGCTAGCATCACCATTGTAGACTTTTATTTTCGAGTTAGCGTAGTCGTACAGAGCAAAGTATGCATAGTCAGTCCCTGAAGTATCTTCAACGTTGCCAATTACAACGAATTCGATTTTATCAAGTCCTAGGTCGCTGGCTGTGAGAGACTCACCCCCAGTAGGATAAGAACTGTCGAATGTAACTTCAACTATTCTATATTGGAGATCGCCGGGAACACCCTTTGGAAACTCTGCACCGCTAGAAGTAGTGCTAATAGAAAGAGCCATTTATTTTTCCTCCATGGATACGTGTAAAGGCGGGGAGGTAATCCCCCCCGCCTAAAAGAAAGCTTTGATTACGTGTTAAGGTCAACAATCTTGGCCTGAACATCGAAACGGTGTGCCCTAAGTTCAGCCATCGTGTAAAGCAAACCACGAACTACGAGCGATGAAGCTGCAAAGTAGTCACGGTTCTCGATGTACTGAGTAGGTTGAGCAACTGCTACCTCAAGGTAGTCAGTGTCCAGAACGTAGATGTTAGAACCAAGCTCGCCATCTGCGTCACTGTAAGACTTAGTGGTGTCTGCATCTGGAAGAATTGGGATACCCATGTAAGTAGACAGAACCAGACCAGTTCGAGTTCCGGGGAATGTCTTCTCCGAACCGATACCAACCTGATACTCTTCCTGACCGAGGTATCGCTGCTGAGAGTTGAGCAATCGCTCAAGTTTGAAGTACTGGTCATGTCCCATGAGGATGAGCTTTGGCTCACCACCATTGGTACGAATCTTCTCAATAGCTGTGTCCAGCATGTTGAGCGAGACGTCTCGACCCGTACCAGAGTTGCCCTGTACCGAAGCAGCAGTCTTCCACTGGTTAGAAGAAGTTCGGCTTTCGGTAAGAGTGGATTCAATACCGTATACGTTTGCACGAGTGTCGGTCGTTGAGCTACCTACGTTTGTACCGTGAATGGTAACAATGTCGTCGATAGAGGTAAGACCAGCACGAGAGTGGACGTAAAGAAGGTCACCGTCAGCCGGGTCGTTAGTGAAGTCAATGGTCAACACGTTACCGGAAATAGCGGTAATTTCAACACCGGTAGCATCTTCGTGTGTACCAGCGTTGTCAAGTGCGAACTTGTCACCAATTCGGAATCGGGAACCGTCGTCAACTGTTACAGTTGTACCGCTACCAGCAGTAGCAACAGCGGCTGAAGGAGCGGTCAACTCAAGGTTCATTTCCTTGATGTGGTCCAACTGAGCGTTCTCGTTTTCGAGGGCAAGAACATCACCAACACCACCTTCAAGCTGCGACGTAAACATCGCCTTGACTGAGGCTGCGAATGTCGTACCAACGATACGAGGCAGCGACGAAACGGTCTGAATGTCCGAAACGTCGATTGTTGGCAACGAACCAGTTTCACTAATAGGCTGTGAACGGTTTGCGCCACGGTCGGCACGAACACGCCAACCAGCAGTGTTACCCCACACATTACGTGGGAGTGCGTTGAAGAAGCGGGTCTGGTTGTTCAGTGCTTGCCATACCTTGCGACCGAAAGTAGCCGTGAAGATATCACCTGAAACCGAGCCACCGCCATCTACACCGAGGGCAGTTCCGGAGAACGCCTTTGACAGGTACTCAGAACCGAGAAGACTCTGGGTCATTCCTCGGTTAGCCTGAGCTAGATATTCTGAAAGCGAAGTAGCCATTTTTTCTAAATCCTCCTAAGAATTAAAGTGTGACCTCACCGTTCTGTACTGCGAACTGCAATTTGCGAAGTTCACCGTAAGAAAGGTTAGCAAGGTCATTAACGTCTACGGATTCAGTAGCCTTAACAATGTCTACTTCATCCTTACCAAAGGTAGCCTTAGGAGCGACCAATCGGGTCTCTTCCTTAAAGCCCATTTTTCGTAGTCGAGCTTCGGACTCTTCCTGAACAGCCTTAGCAATATTAGCCTTAGAGTCAGCAAGTTCTTTCTGAAGAGCATCAATCTGCTTCTTCATTCGGCCGTACATAGCCTTCTCTTCGTCCTCGTCCTCATCCTCGTCCATCTCAGCCTTTTCCTCATCCTCGGCCTCGTCGTCCTCTTCAGCCTTCATAGGGTAAGACTTCTCTTCGTCTTCCTCTTCGTCGTCCTCAGCCTCAGCCTGAATAGTGGCTTGCTGGTCAGCAGCAGCTGTAGGAGGAGCAACAGTAGTGGAAGAGTCGTCACCACCGGCGTTTACAGGACCGCTGCTCTTAGCCTTGCGTTCCTTTTCGCCATCCAGATCATCAGTAGCTTTGAGCATACTAACAACAGCAGAAGCGACATCTTTTACGAGAGCGTTTCGCTCATCAGCTTCAGCTTTGGCGATTTCAGCCTCTGCGTCCACTTCTTCAGCTTTAGTCAGCCGAGCGTCCATCTTTTGAAGTACTTCTGCCAAAGCAGCTAGACCCAGTGAAGTGCCTTCCATGTACTTCTCAAGACGACCATTGAATTCGTCACTCATTGAGAACCTCCATTATGATTCCATTCCAGTCCAGTCCAAGTAAAGGTTGGTCTTAGCCACCGCCGACCTTTATATAAAAATAGAACAAATATTCTAAAATGTTCTAGTTTATTATACTAGGGGAATTGAAAATCTACGAGAAGTTTATATATCTGTGTGTGAATTTATATCAATCTGACCGTCTAAGTACTTTAAAATCTCATTTCGGAAGTCGTACAACGGTACTTGAACAAGCTTTTTTAGCTTTTCACACTGGTTACCTTCGGGTAACGCTGCTTCTACTTGGTCTAATACTCTACCAACCATACGAGAATGTCTAGCTAATATCCATTCTTGTTCCGCTGATATCTTCCCTATCTCCATGATTCTACTCCTTAATCAACCACAAAACCCAGTGAAGTGCCACCTTTGTTCATCATACTCTGAATATAATTGGGCAAATTATCCCCCACAACCCTATTCAAGGCATCTTCCAAATACGGCTGTCCTTTTCTCATATGTCCTTCTACCAAGGAACTTCTACCATTTTTAAGTCTTCTTCTAGTTGTGGGAATATACCCCCCGTCATGAACAACAACGGCATAAGGTGCTCGGTACGAAATGAATGACTCTCTTGGACTAATACTAGAAACCATAGAACGTTGAAGTTCTCCCGACTCATACGGAAGAGGCCCATCAGGTTTAGGAATCTGAGATTCATTCTTAACCTGACGGGCTAACTCCTGCTGCAATAATTCAACAGCGGACATAAACATCTCTTGTATACGGGTATTTCTATCAGTCATACCCTATTATACTAACTAATCCAAACTTCTGGAAGGTCTAGTTCAAACTCCGAAGGCTGAGTATCGAACCTATCGAGGTAAACAACTTCTTTACCTACCTGTCCATACTCTGGGTGATAGTAAAGTACTAGGTGTTTTGGTTTAGTAATCACATGCAGCCTACTAAAAACAAATTCATCTCCACCTTTAGTGGTGCCGCAGATATGCAAACTACCTGTACCTATATCTATTTCATCTATTCTGTGGAAATGCCCTAACAAAACATCATCAAACGACTCAGGTACTTCATACGCTGCGTCCGAGATCAATTGAGTTTTGTATTGCAGAACAGCCCTCAGAGAAGTTATTGCTCGTTGAATGCTGGCTGTTGCTCCGCCCCCCGCAATAGAATCACCATGCATTATCAACACATTACGATTTGCTACTGAGAATACATGGGCAAAACTCTTAGGAATTTCAAACTTAATGTTTTTCTGATCTTTACAGAATGTAGCAATCCACTGATACATCATGTAATCCCAATCCATGAATCTATCTTTAGATGGGATTTTACGAGTCATGCGACCGTGGTTACCCACAACACATGGAACTCTAATCTCATCAAAGTGAGGAGCAAGGAACATCAAAGCTTGACTAATAACCTTGGCTCCATACATCATCTGCATCATGCAGTTGTCTACGTTAGTACGAGCAAGTTCTTCATGAATGTCTCCTGAAATCATGTCTCCTAGCATAGGAACAACTAGTTCTTTAATGTCGCAGATATTGCGGCGATACTCAGCTAGGTTTAGAACTTGATTACTCCAACCCCAAATTCGTCGGCTAAACAACTCAATGTCATACTCATTAAGTCCAACCATTTGTTCTGGAGATACTAAATCTCCAACGTGCGTGTCTGTAAGTGGAGCAACCATACTTTGAGCCGACTTACCTCTAGGTCCTTCGGAGGGTTTCCGAATAGGGAAAGGCTTTGTAGGCTTCATAGGAGTTACATATTTTTGTAAAGTATCGATAAGCAGATCGTTTTTAGTTCTGTTCTTTATGACCTGCTCATAAAGCTTTTTGTAATATCTAGATTCAGCTTTATACGTTTCGAGTCTTTTATCTAATCGAATGCGGTCTCCTAGAAAGTCAGCCTCGGATTCAATAGGTTCGGGAGCTATGCCATCAGCCATAAGCGCAGCAGCCTCATCCAAAATCTCAGAGTAATCATAAACCTCTCGGTCATACCATCTTTGGATAGTAGACCTGTGTACCGAAACCCCGTATTCTTCTTCTAGAAAATCGGCAAGACTAGTCCATGTTTGTCCGGCTTTCCTCCTCCGAATCAGTTCTGGCTTCGCTATTTCTGGAATCACGGTCATCAGCGTCCTCCGCTTTGCTTGTTTCTAAATCTTCAAAATACTCAAAATACTCTTTGAACATGTCATAAAAAGCATTAAACTCTTCGTCAGTACTTTTATAGGTTGTTTCCTCTGGAACCTTTTCTTCTGTTTCGGTCTTAGCTGGTTTAGCCGGTTCTTGTATAACAGCCTGTCTAGGTAGATCAGAACCAGCTTTTTCAACATCTTCGTTTCCAAGAACTTCGTCCTTAAGTTTAGACCCTGCTACAGCGGCTCCCATTCTAGCAAGTACTGCTAATTTTTCAAGCTCGTCGTCTTCTTTACGAAGATCAGAGGCAGCAGAGTTGACTATATCAGCTGCCCACTTTTCTACCTTTTTAGAGTCTCTCAGAAACCTATCTAGTTTGTCAACCCCACTTCTCTTTTGTTTATTCTTTTTTGACGAATTCCCCCCATAGGTTGGAGTAAATACGCCGAGGTCTGAGGAGACAGCTACCGTACCAACACCTGCTACCGCTCCTCCACCACCATCCTCTTTCAAGAAAGAGATGAATTGGTCTAAAGTAGTTGATTTAGACATAGCTATCTCTTTACCACTCTTTACATCATCAATAAGTCTAGCCCTAGACTTCTCTCTAGCAGCTTGGTTCTTGGGATCATCTTCCCTTTTTCCTTGAGAGAGCACAGATTGTTTCGCTTTGATTGCTTCACCGTGCCCCAATGCTGCATTTAGATGAGCTTGTGCCGCTTCCGGAGATATTGTTCGGAGTTTGTTTGATGCCGCTAGGTGTCCTTGAGCAGCTTCATCATGGTAGTTAACAGGACTTCTTTCAATCTTTGGGTGATGGATTGCTTTTACACCGTTGCCGTAGTAATAAACTACCGTACCGTCCGGACGTTCTTCTTTTGTCAGGTACGAATGATTTTTAGCTTGCTCCGGCTGCGACAAATATTTACCTGCTTCGGAGTCCGGGTCAATATCCTTTTGTTCAGGAACGGAACCTACATGTCTGGTACCTGACTCTGGGTGATTGGAAGAATCATAATATAATTCTTTGCTCCAATCCCGCTTTTCCTCCTGTGGAGCTTTATCATCTTTCTGCTCAGGCATTAATCATCATCCTCCTCATCTAGTCGAATCACATCTCCTGTGTTCGATGTAGATTGATTACTGGGTTCCACCCGCTTATTCGCAGGAGGTTTTGGAATAGTAAAAGTTGCAGGTTCTACTCTATCCACACCTGTTGGGGTTAAGAATGCTACATATTGTTTATCGCCTTGGATAAACCACATTTTTGTACCATCTGGAGAAATTTCCTTTACCAACGGCGTTGGATAGCCCTGAGTCACCAAAGCATCCATCCACGATGATGTAAAAGTTTCCCCTGACTTTTCTAACCCAAACATTCTATTTTCGCCTTTACGCTCTCTAGCCTCAGCATATTCGTCTATATCACGCTCATCTAGAGGCATCTTATCATCAGTATTTGGAGTTCTCCAGCCTAGATTACGATCTTTATACTTACCCTCACTTTTTTCCATAGAGTTTTCTACTTCCTGTGGGGCTTGTTGTTCTTGCTCTAGTTGAGCTGCTTCTTGTTGAACTTGCATCATAGCTTGTTGCCTAAGCTGTTCCTCTTGCGCCGTGAGAGCCAAGACTTGAGTTTCTCCTTGGATTTGGGCAAGCGGTACAGGAGCACCGGAGATAACAAAGTCAACGTCCTCCAAAGCAGCACTCTGTCGCCTAAGCTGGATATCAAATCCCATATCGTTTAGCATCTTAGCAATATTGGCTCGTTGGCTAGCGAAGTTAATTCTAGTTGCTTCCGCCTTTTCTTCTGGATGCGGAAGTACTAGTTTCCAGTCCTTTACCCCAAAGCCTTCCAATATGAGAGGGAATACTTTTTCGTGGAACAGCCGTTGATCGGCTTCCACCACCCGACTCATAACCATAAGTTGTTGGGTTTGCGTGGAAAGACCCCCAAAAGCATCTGGCGTACCCTGCCATGCAGGAGAGACCCCCCATAGAGCAGCAATGCGTTCTCTAATTTCTTGTTTGACTGGTAAGTAATCCATTTCCTGTAAGGTGTGGAACAGTCTAACTAGATCAACTCTACCACGATTTGTTTTGGATGAAACCGCAACCATAGGTACAAAGTTAGGGTCTTGTCTAGCTTGTACAGCGATTGCTTCTCGCTCACGCTTTAAGCTTTCGGGGTCATCAGTTGAAACCATCAACATGGATGCGGGCATTTTCCTCTCGAAGAAATAGCGGTACAGGTTTCTATCCATACCTATGAGAGTCAAAGCCTTTTCAAAGATAGTGAGTATAGGAGACCACCCATAGGTCTCAGTAGGGTTAAATTTAGAAAGGTGGATAATTTCACTATCTAAGAAATAATGTACCTCACCACGATTGTGATACTTGTACATCGCAGGACGGAGAGCTAAACCGCAATCCTCAGTTCCACACTTTCCGTCTTGCTCTCTAGTCTCTTCCCGATGCAGGGCACAAACAAAGTGCTGTTTCTTCGGCATACCTTCATCATTTAAATCAAATTCAATTAGAGCGGGATTCAACCTTCGTATCTCTTGAATCCTTGACCGAAGTACGTCCCCCTTATCATGGTAATATTCTTTATGTATGTACAAAAAGGCATCATCGAGAGTGTTTAAATCCCAGTGGAATTGCCTTAATACTTCTTCTAAACTCTGATCGAAAGTGTTACAGTCTCTGAGGAACTTTTTAATTCTATTTAGTTCTTCCTCGTCAGGGTCTGCTTTAGTAGGTTCAAACGTTAATCCTCTCCGAAAAACTTCTCCGGTAATATGGGAAACAGGACCTCTAAGTTCCTCAACTTGAAACGCAATCGTTTGAAGGTCTTGCATTAGCTGTCTACGGAACTGGACTTGGTTTTTAATGTAAGTGTTTACTAGGTAGTCTATACCAAGTGTGGGAGAACTCCCCTTGTCACCCTCAGCCTTACTAAGACTTAAGAAACCCAACTTAGCATTCAAGTCTTCCATCTTTCCCATCAACGAAGGTGTTTCAGGAAGATAGTTGTTTAACCTCATAAATTAACCCTCTGTCCTTGTAAGACCGGAGACATCACCCAAAGCTGCTAGTTTTACTATTGCTGACAGAGCAGACTCCTTGAATAAGTATGTTTCGGATTGAGAAAGTCGTCTAACCTCATCCCTCAATTTTTGATTTTCCTCTTTCATTTCAGAGGCTATGGTGTGGGCTTCTACTAATTCGTCGTTTAGAGCTTCATTCTCCGCCATGGTTGCACTCTTTAGTACCCCCAGACGAGCCGCTTCTCTTACTAGAGAATGATATGCTCCTTCACTAAGAACAGTCACGGCTGGATGATCGTCAGGAATATCGTCCTCTGGCTCCAAAGTACCTAACTCGTTATGCCAAGTATCTAATATTCTCCATGTACCAGCGTTGTCTCGATTAGAGACATACTGTTCTCCACGTTCTCTTAAAATAGAACCGATAGGCATTACTATGCTCCTTCTAAACTATTATACTCTATTATACTGAATTTATGCTATGTGGCACTTAGACCACCCACAACTCTTACAAGCAATACAGCCACTCTCATCGACTAACATTGGATTGTCACAGCACTCATCAGCACCTACTAAAACAGGAACTTTATCTTCTTGGGAGTCTAGGAACGACAGATCAACAGAGGTGGGAGTTTCTTCATCTTTCTTATCAGCTTTTACCAAAACTTCCATTTCTCTACTACCTGAACGATATACAGTTATTCCTTTACATTTTGATTCCCAAGCTGACATATATGCTGCGTACACATCTTCAATGGTAGCTTCATTTGGGAAGTTGATAGTCTTAGAGATACCTGAGTCACACGATTCTTGGAAAGCTGCTTGCATAGCTACGTGAGATTCTGGACTGATATCCATAGCGGTGACATAAGTTCGCTTCGCCCACTCTGGAACATCGTCTCTATCTTGGATTGAACCACCCCCAGAAATAAACTCCATCAAATCCTCAGAATAAAAATTATACTTTTTGGCATCCCGTTCAAAATACTTATTTACGTAGTAAAGAGTTTCCCCTTCTAGGATATTCATCTTCTTCCACGCTAAAGCGAAAGTAGGTTCAATGCCACTAGAAGTATCAGCAAGCATAGAAATAGTTCCTGTGGGAGCTACGGTCAAACGACAAGCGTTACGGAATCTTTCATCAGTATCAACATAATCACTATTGTGCCATGCCGGGAAAACCCCCCGTTCTTCAGCTAGAAGTTTAGATTCCGCATCAGCAATATCTTTAATAAAGCCCATCAACGAACGTCCTATCTCTCTAGCTTCCGAAGTGTCATACCCCAATCTAAGCTGGATTAGCAAGTCCGAAAAGCCCATAACACCCAAACCGATTTTACGGGTTGCTTTAGTCATACGTTCTATATCACTAGTTGCATAATAATTAGCGTCAATTACGTTGTCTAAGAATCGTACTGCGGTTCGCACAGTTTTTGCCAGCTCTGTCCAATTAATATTATCTCTTGGTACAGCAGTTGGTTCAGTTGAATCCGTGCGTCCGTTCGGGTTCTTGTAGAAATTAGCAAGATTTATTGAACCCAAGTTACAGGACTCGTTGCCTAATAGAGGTTGTTCGCCGCAAGGGTTTGTTGCAATCATCCTACCATGCTCTTGTTTAACGTGGTTGTCTCGGTTAACTTCATCAAGGAAAATCATACCGGGTTCACCATTGCGCCATGCCCCGTAAACCATTTTACTAAATACTTCACGAGCGTCTAATTCCCCCACCACTTCATTAGAACGTGGGTTAATCAAAGGGTAATGAATGCCCGCTTTTACAGCTTGCATAAAATCTGTAGTTACCCCAACAGAAATATTAAAATTGTGGATTTCGCCTTCTTGTGCTTTACAGTCAATAAACTCAAGAATATCTGGGTGATGGACATCCATCACAGCCATATTCGCACCATCACGTTTCCCGCCCTGAGTAATCATAGAGGAAACCCTTGATAAGGTTTTCAGTACTTCAATTGGTCCACAAGCAATACCGTGAGTAGTTTTTATCCTGTCTCCACGGGGTCGAAGCTTAGACAAAGCAAATCCTGTGCCTCCCCCAAATTTTTGAACCATTGCAGCGTCATGGGCAGCTTTCATAATACCCCCCATACTGTCTTCTAAAGGAAGCACGAAACAAGCAGATAGCGTACCCTGTTTTGTACCGGCGTTCATCAAGGTAGGAGAGTTAGGGATGAAATCTAAAGTTTCCATCATCCCGTAAAAATCATTAGAGATAAGTTTAACTTCTGCGTCTAGTTTACCGAAAGAAGTCTTCTCAACATCCGCCACCGCATCAGCGACCCGTCTAAACAAACCATCAGCGTTTTCTATGAGGTTCCCGTCACCGTCTTTTAAAAAGTATCTCTTTTCCGCTACGGTTTGAGCTTGAGAAGATAAAGTTACCATTGAAGCCTCCTAGCCTCTGTATAAGCACAGTAAACAAAGTTTATTTTCGGGCACCCACACAGAAGGACCACATCCTTGTTTTGTACAAGTTGGGTCAGGTGCATTTTGGTGCGTTTCCATTTGGGGATTACTAGTATTATACTGGTCATTCGGCTGGGGTTCAAGCCTTTTCATAACCTCTTTTACACCACTTTTGTCTTCTCCCCGATCATCAAATAAATCATTCATATTACCGACTGTTTGTATCTTATATCGGCTAGATTCATAAGCTGCTGTAAGAGCCATAGCGACTGAGAAAAAAGCATCTCCATGACCCATAGGAGTCTCTGGGGCTTTGAGTTCATTACTAACCGAAAGTATCTGTTGTTTTTGCCTTTCATCCGCCAATAATTTTAGATTGCCCGAATTCACATACTCTTCAAATATTTGTGCCATAGTATGTTTACTCTTAGCACTGAACGACATGGGCCACCAAGCTGAGTTAAGACCTCTATCCTCCAGTTCTCCTCTTGTGTTATCGACATACCCTTTAGTTATTTTGAAATTTTTAGATACATCATTTAGATATTCTATCTGAGCCGAATAATCCCACCCATCTAACCACGACTGGTGAATCTGTTCTAGATATTGACCATTGCGCTTAAAGATAACTAGATGTGATGGGTGTCTTTTCTTACCCACATCGAAGCCAGCGTAAATCTCATCTTCTTCTGTGAAGAGATGGTCAACTAACGGAGGTAAACTTCGTAGGGTGTAGTCCTCACATTTGGAAATTTCATCATGTGTAAAGTAAGCTTCCGTATTGAACGCCGGTTGCAACAAAAACTCAGATGCAAAAGATTTAGGTTTAGCTGCCTGAGTGTCGAGTAGAAATTTCTCAGTATACATTTCAGGAAATAAAACCCGTCTCCCCGGTACTGGGTCTAATGCAGGTAATTTACGGGTGACAAATCTATCATCTGATTCTAATACTGATAACAAGTCTCCCGGCATCATAGGAGTACCAACTATAATAATGGGAACCCCTTGATTTGGAATAAACATAGATTCCGTAAGAAAGTGGTCTTCTATCTTTTTCATCACACCCATTGCTAGTGGGTTCTCTGGGTCACGCAGGATGTCATCAGCAATCAAAGCACCGTTAACATGCATACCTCGTTTGAATGAGAATAGACCCCCATGAAGAACCTCTCCAGTTGCTCCATCTACATCATACCTAAACGTAAAATCTGCTCGTGGTGCTTTGTTGGTAAACCATTGTTGTAGGATTGGGTTACGAGCAACTTCTTTGTTTAACTCTCCTATATGGTATTTAGCCATAGTGTCTGAATAAGAAAGATAAAGAATGTTTGCGTTAGTCCCCATCTTTAACATACGCCAAACACTAAAAGCGTGTCCCAAGATAGTGGATTTGAAATGTGCTCTTGGGAGAATGCCTACATAATGTTTACCGTTTTCCAAACATTCTTCGATATCTTCGCAAATCGTAGCCACATGCCAAGCTTTAAAATACTCTGGATGGTCAAAACCCTGCGACCAAATATCTCTAGTAAATTCCCAGAAACTTCCGACAGAGTATTTCTTATTTGTTTCTAACTTATCAGCAATTAAAGATAGCGCATCAGTCACCGAAACAGTCTCATCAGGCATTACCGGCTACATCCTTTTCTTCTTTGGCTGTATTAGAAACCAGTAACCGTAACTTGGCTGCTATACGCTGCATCGTTTCAGCATCGTCAATCTCATCTATAAGAATCTGTATCACGTCTTGCACAAACTGCAAATTTATCAAGCCTTCTAGGACTTGGCGTTCTCCTTGGATTCCAATAGTTGTTGCCTTCACAGCATCCAAAGCCCTATCAAAGGTTAAGGAATTTAGTTCTGTAGAAGCTTTACGTCTAATAGTTTCGTATACATCTAGATGTTCTTTTTGCAACCGAGCCAAACGTTCTGATTCTGTCTCAGCGGCTTTTTCAACAGCTTTTGTTTTGACCTTGTGTAACTCATTTTCCCAACCATACTTTTTTACCCAAGCGTAAATAGTTTGATTGCTGACATCGACAGAAAATTCAGTAGATACTGTTTCCGCAATCTGTCGTGCGGAATAAGTATCCTGAAGATACAACTTCAAGGCTCTGTTTTTTGCTTCTTGGGGTATAATTTTCGGCATGTTTTATTCTGTTGGGATGTCGGGATATTCCGCTGTACCGTAATGGTACGCTGCGTGTTCCGAGTTTTGAGAATCTATGCTACCCCCATACGGAGTACCGTTAGATTGAAGTAGCTTACTGAAGTCCATATAACCAGTTTTGTTTGTAGCTGCATTGTAGCAAGCGGGTACTTTAAACTTAGCCCCGTTTGAAAAGAAATTCTTAAAGTCTACACCAATCTCATCTCGTGTACATACACCCTTCCAAATCTCAGCTTGCTCAACAATAGGTTTGAAATGGTTGTTTTTCCTAAGAGTTCCAGATGTACGCTGCGTGTCAGCAAATTGGGTGTTGTTGATGCACTCAAAGTATTTACACCAAACAACTACGCCGTGTTTTTCTTTTAAATCTTCTAGTGTGGTACCTTCTGGAAACCTATCTTCATAAACTGAGGTTTCTTCCGTTTTAGGTCCGTTTTTAGACACATACATCTTAAAGTTCTTTTCCATGCCTTTTCCTCCACAATGCTATACAGGCTGCATCCGCATAATCCTGCTCTGGAAATCTATCTCCCCACATATCCTTAGCAAACGCCATAATATCAGGCTTTTTAGCGTTGCCTTTCCCTAATACTTGTCTCTTCCATGTATTGTTGTCCACAGCCACAAAAGAGATACCAGACCGATGAAGTCCGTATTTTATACCAGCTACAACTGAAGCTATCGCTATAGTTGCTTTTGCGTTTTGTATGTATATCGCGGACTCAATTGCCGCTGCGGTCATAGTTATTATACTTAAATCATCATTGAATTTATCAAGTATCTCGTAAAAACGATCATCCGCAGATTTCAAAGGACTGCCAAATTTACGTAAATCGACTAAATTTTCATCGTCATCTACGAAAGCCGCATGGACAGCCTTGGAAGAACAATCAAAACCGGCATAAATCATTCTAAATCAAAATTATGATTTTCAACTAATTCATTCAAGTATAACACTGTTTCAGCTATAAAATTTATCTTCTGTAACATAGTATGTTGATCTTTTTGGTGTATATCAAAACGCATTGATAAACAACACAGCTCTACAGAAGATAGGATATCAAGCATCTCGTCCATAAATAGACTCCTCATATGATTTGGTTCTAAGAGCGACCACTCTCGAAACAGTTGCGTAGGCAGACGTATACAATCGAAGTTCCCCAAGAGTCTTCTGATAAACAGTTTTCATGTTTATGCACTCTCTTAGCAAATCCATCAACGCTGGATTAGTCATCAACACTTCACCCCGCAAGTTTTCTTTACTAGGTTTTCGTTGATTTTCAATTCTGTATTTATCTGCCACTTTAAACATAGCTATATTATAAGCTTCTTCAAACTGAGCTTCCATAGCCCCTTTACGAGCCTCTAAATCAGCTACATGTTGTTCTAGTAATCCTTTCAAGCCCCCGTAAACAACTAGATAATCAGACAACTCTTTCGCTGAGGCTGTCATTACCTTAGAAAAGTCTAATTCCGTTTCCGGTCGGTTAGTATCTAAAACAATTTTAGGGATGCTAAGGTTAGCGACATAATCATTCGCTTGTTGTACAGCATCTACATAAGACCATCTTTTTCTCATAAGTCAAATTTCCCCTGTGGTGTAACTTTTTTACAGTCACAATACCATTCCCCAGTACACTTTTCCGGTATAGCTTTCATGTTCATTATCCGGTGGCATCTATCAACTATATCTGACCACATTTTATCATCCGGAATAATCTTAAAGCATTTCCACTCTTGATTATCTTTGTTTTCATACAAAACATAACCAATTTCATACTCAGTCGTATGCAAATACAACTGAATCTGTACCATATGTTCCGGTTTCGGTGCGGATAGTTTTGAAAATAGACTACTCTTAATAGTTTTCAATTCTAGAATAGCAGTACGATTCGTCTGAGATGTGATAAGGAAGTCCATACGTCCAGAAATAGGAGGGTCTTGATACTTTGCGGGTACCTCCCGATCTTTGAAAAGATCAGCTTTCACTAAATACTTTTCCATCCGATCTTCAAAAGTATTTCCGTGATCGAAAATTCTCTGTAACTTAGGATTAACATCTAGTGCGGGCAACATACCTTTGTAAGCATAGTATAGATACCTATCACACGGGTTACCTAAGGAAGATGGGTAAAACACTCCTTGCGACGGAGCACGACCGGGGTCTACGATAGTTGCTTCTATCTCAAGCGGTAGCCAATTATCCTTAGTAGATGTTTTAGTTACGTTTCCGGGTCGAATCTGTCTAATTCCTGCCACAGTCTAGTCCTTATCGTTTCTAACGTGTTTTCTTTAAAGTGCATTATATCACAAATGCCTTGTTGTTTCAAAGCAGCATCTCGTTTTTGGTCTCTCTTTTGTAAATGCCCAAAAACACCATCAGCTTCAATAACAGCTTCTAACTCAGGTAAGTAGAAGTCTACTGTGTATGGAGGGAACTCTGCTTGATACATATACCGAAGCCCCGTTTCCTCCAAACACCTTTGTATTAGTTTTTCTTGGTCAGTCCAATATCTGAACGGCATCTACAATCTTCTTCATCTCTTCAGGGAATTGGTCAGCAAATGCTCTAAGGTTGTCGAAACCCTGTATTCTCTGATCTGGAAACTTGTCGCAGTAGTACCATGCTCCACGTTTGGTGATAATGCCTTTCTCCAAAGCCTCTCTCAGATAGGTTTCATTTGTATCAATACCACCTTCAATGCGGAATGGAACCTCAACTTGTTCCCACCGTTCTCCACCAAACTTATCCTTTAGAAGACCAGCCTTTATCATAAACCCGACACGCTCGTCCTTCTCTTTGATATAAGAGCCTCTACGAGTCTCCATGACAGCATGAGCAAAGAATTGTTGTCCTTTACCTCCCGGCATAGTCTCTATGGCTGATACAGGTCCCATAGACCCCCGTACTTGGTTTATAACAACTAAGGCAGAACCATGACTAAGAAGCGGTAGCAACCTAATCAAAGCTTGGTTCCAAGACCTAGCTTGCCATGCAATCGGGCTATAACCAAAAGAATCTTTGTTCTCAGTAATGTCTTCCGGAATTAGTCCTGCTACTGAATCTAGAATAACGAGATCAGCACCATTCTTTAGACCCGCCTCCATCGCCCGATATGCATCTTCTGCGTTAGAAGCTTGCTTTACAAGAATACTCTCTGTGTCTAAGCCACACTTCTCCATCCAAACGGAATCCCAAGACATCTCTGTGTCAACCCAAAGAGCAACACCATCTTGACTTTGAACAGTCTTGCATAATTGACTAGCTAGATAAGACTTACCTGAAGACCACCCACCAAAGAATAGTGAGAACTTCTTCTTGGGAATCCCCCCATTCGTAATCCGATCAAGAGCCGGTATGTTAAAAGGAATCTTCTCGTATAGGAATTCTTCTGAATTACCTACTACAAAACCAAGATTCTTATCCTCTAATAATGTATTAAACAAATCATTCGCTGGCATCTACATTCCCCCGATTTAGATAAGCCTCTGCCCAAGCAAAACAAACAGCGGCACACTGAATAACTTCCTCAAACATACCTGCTGATCGTTTTTCATAAACTTCACGAGCAACTTCACCTACTTCTTCAGTTAGTATTACTGTCCAGTGCTCATCACTATTAAATGTTTGATCGCCCCATTTTTTATCTTGGCGTTCTCGTTCTGCTAGAACTGCCTGTAAAACTGTCATTCTAGTTGCTTCTTTAGCCATTATCCCCACCTGCTTCCTGAAGAATCTTTTCGACTTCCGCATCTGCCATTTTGTATACCTTGACGAAAGCTTTACCTAGCGCTTTACGAGCTTCTTCAAGTTGCTCATCAACATCATGGTCTAGCTCAATGTCATAAATACCTATTGTAGTCTTTGCGGAATTATAGTTACCTAAATTCACTGTAAAGGATATTTCTTGCGAAACCTTTGCCATCATAAACTCCTATCTCTTAATCCCAATCTAACAAGTCTACAGTAGTTAGTTCCGGTTCTACTGCTGGTATTTCAAACTTGCCTCGAACTGGGATTCCTTCGATTAAATCTATATCTTCCTTAGTTGCCCATGAAGGGTCACATACTTCCATGTCTACCTGTAACGGGAGATTCAAAGTGTTCTCCAGTAGCAAACGACGAACGTTAGGAATAACATCCATAGCTTCATCATCATGGACTTCACAGATAATTTCATCGTGCACCTGTAATAAAATGGTACTCTGTTTATCAGCTAAGTATTTGTCAACCTCAATCATTCGTTCGGTCAACAAATCCGCACTAGTCCCCTGAATCAAATAGTTAACCGCCTTGTAGCCTTTATCGTGGGGGACTTTGTAGATACGTCCATACTTATTACGTACCCATCCACGACGCTCTATCATTCGTACCACTGTATCGAAAAACGTTTTCGACCCTGCTATGTTCTCGAAATATTCTTTCTTATACCTAGCTGCCTCAGTGGGGGTGGTATTTAGTTGTTGCGCTAGTTTCTGCTTACCGATTCCGTAAATAACCCCAAACGTAATAGTTTTAGCAAGCTGGCGGTAGAACTTATACTCAGGGTGGTCTTTGTCTACCTTAAATGCTATCTTAGCCGCTTCGCCGTGGAAGTCTACATCCCCTTGTTTCATCAACTCTAACATCTGTGGGTTGTCTATGTAGTACATAAACATACGGACTTCCATCTGAGAATAATCATAGGAGACTAAAGAGTAGTTTTTTCGAGGTACAAACAAACGGCGTACCGCTATCTGCCCTTCGTCTTCTTCACTATAGGATTCATCACCAACAAATCCCCACGCTTCAAGTACCTCATTGCTAAGTTTCTCACTATCCGCAGATGACCCACCCTTAGAAGCAATAGTGGCTCCCACTCTGTCCCGTACTTCTGAATAACCAGCCTCATCTAATTCCACATCATATAATTTAAAATGGTTACGGGGAATATTTTGCAGGTTTGGACCACGCGAAGAAAGTCTGCCTGTAACAGTTCCCCAATTTGCAAAGGTTGTATGCATCACAGGCGTTTCAAGATAAGGGTCAACGTATGTAGACCTCAGCTTCAGCAACGTTCTGTACTGCCGAATCAGCCCTGCTACGGGATGGTTTATTTGAACAAGAGCGCCTTCATTCCAAGCATCTTGACCCTTATCGGTCTTCATGGGTGATCGAACCCCAACAGAATTAAAGTAGTTTCCTACCTGTTGAGTACTAGCAATGTTGAATACGCTCCCAGCTACACTATGAATCCGCTTTTCGACCTCCGAAAGCCGGTTTGTAAGCTTTTTCGTAGTAGATTCAGCATATTTTTGATCAATAGCTATGCCTCTACGCTCCATATTGAGTAAAACCTTCGTTAGTTCAATCTGAGTGCGAAAAACATTCTCTTGCTCACTATTTTTGATCTTTTCTAGCGAGTCTTCGTACACCTTAAGTGTCCAATAAGCATCTTTAATACAATATGGACCTAAAATCTCCGGAGGACACAAAGAAAAGTCTTTATTCCACCGGTTTTTGACTAAAACTTGCTTAGTTTCCTTATCGTAAGCTGCTTCTGACGCTCCAAAGCGGCGTGTTATGGTATCTGTAAGAGATAAGGAATCCACAATGCTTGATTCAGTAAGCCTAACCATAACTAGAACATCTATCAGGTCTTTATCATCTACCTTGAGGCCGTCTTTCTCCAAAAAGGGGACATCAAACTTCAAGTTGTACGCAACAATCCGTTTTATCTTATTCATTTCATCCATAAGTATGGGAAGAAAAGCTGAATCTAGATTACCCCCAAGGGTTTGGTGTCTGAACGGAAAGTAAAAAGCGTTATCTGGAACTGCAATACCTATACCACAAAGCTGGTTATAGGAGTATGGGTCTAGTCCATTAGTCTCACAGTCAATTACCCATTGGTCATGCTTTGAAAGCGTCTCAATAGCTGAATTAAATTGTGATTCTGATAGAACTAACACCCATATCTCCTATAACAGTGCTTAGAAGGGTAGCTTTTCGTCCCAGCCATCTTCGTCGTCATCTAGAGAAATGCTAGATGTCGGGACTGTTTCCTGATTAGGCTCGGAAGGTGTGTCGGAGTAGACATCCAACATGTAATCCTTGATACTAGGGAGGTCATTAACCTCTGAGTACTTACTTTCGGAAATTTCATCTTCCTTAGGAGTAGCAGTTATCGTGTAGGTTGTGTCCAACCCTGCTCCTTGCCGTCTAATACGGACGACACCCTTGTTCAAAGTACCCCAATCGTTATAAACATCTACCAACTGGTTCCACAAAGCGTTACTGCGACCCATAGACAGAGCGATAACTCGGAAATCATTAATTTCTTCCTTATACACTGTCTTTCCTGAAGGACCAGTAACTGCTTCCCAACGATCATTGTTGTTTGGGTTAGAACCGTGGAACACCTCGATTACATACGCCCAAAAAGCAAATCGGTGTGAAGCCCGTGTTCCCTCAGGGATTTTTCCCATCGGACCATTAGGTCCTTCCAAGACACTCCTAAAAGAGCCGCCGTCTTGAAAAGTATACATCCAGAATTCATCTAGGTACGGGTCGTTGTCTTCTCCAGTTGCTACTGGAATTAGAAACGCCTGATCACCATCTCGGAAATACAACTCCCTACGATTGGAAGATGTTCCCCGTTCTGAAGATGTACGGGTGCTACGTTCATTAATTGCACGAATACCGGGCATAATAATCTCCTACCAAAAACTTCTATCTTCTACTATCTGGGTTACGACATCCTTTTGACGAACCTCTTGAATATCTTTATACCCAGATGGTAATTCAATATGTGATACTTTAATGTATTGTCCGAGTGATGTCAAGGCTCTTTCCATACCAATTTGTCCAGCTTCATCAGAATCTAGACAAAGTGCTATCTCACCTACAGGTAACTCCTGTAAAAGTTCTACCTGTTTTTTAGAGATAGACATTCCTAGGATGGACACCGCAGGATAACCCAGTTGCGTAAACCACATAGCATCCAACGGACCTTCTACAACACACAATAGTGGGCAATCCTTTATGAGGTGCCCACCAAACAATACCTTAGATTTTTTAAACTCGTTCGGGTACAGATACTTCGGAAACCCCTGCTCCCTACGAACTGCCCAGCCTACCATACGTTGCTGTAAGTCATAGATTGGTATAGCCAATCCGTTCTCAGCAGTTATACCGGCATTCCAATGCTTTAGTGTACGTTTTGTGAAGCCTCTATCGAAAATCCACGATGGTACGTAACTTTGGTTGTAAGGAAATTCAACTTCCGGGAGTGTGTCAGAAACGGGTACAAAGTCATCAAACAAGTTAATGTTTACTGTTACTTCGTTATCCCCTATAAGTTTAGCTAGTTCTTTCTCAGATATATCTAAATACCTAAGTAAGAATCCTTTTAAACTCCCCTGACCACACCCCCGAAAGCAAATCCACACACCTTTACGAGTGTTAATCGAGCATGAGTTATGACTGTCAGCATGAAAAGGACACAATAAAGTGAATTGTTCTTCACCTAGAGGAACAGAGACACCAGATGCCTCTAATACTGCTGACCAATCAATCACTTTGCTTTTGCCTTGCGATCTGCTTTATTTGCTCGAACAAAGAGAACAACTTCGTTCTCATACCCGTAAGCATCCTTAATCTTACCTCGCTGGATATCTCCAACGGTGATAGTCATAACGGACTTACTTGGTCCTTTGCTTTTAGCTTCTTTGACCACAACGTCTTCCTTATTAGGCCTTAGCCATGTAAGTAAACTCATTCTAATCTCCTATAATCCTATGTCGAACTCTTCAATTTGACCAGAGTCAACTTTCCACGTAAAGGTGCAGTTATCGACCGAGAGGTCACCATCACGATACTTCTGGAATTGCACTTCTCGCTGATCGTCGAAATCTTCGACCATACACATTGAGAGTGCTACATCCGAAGCTCGTATTAGAGCGTCCCCAAATGCGACCTGATCTGACCGGGGAGGAGAGAACATATTTGCCCCTGCATCCCTAGTAGCTTGTGTTGATACCATAATGGAAGTATTTTGAGCCAGAGCGTAATTCTTTAGACCGTAGAACAAGCTGTGGCTTTGTTCCCACGCAGCCTTCCTAGAATCCGAAGTGGATATCAAATATACTCCATCTATCACCGTAATGTCGGGAGAGTATTTACGGATTAGGCTAGCAATACTGCCTAATGAAATGCTGTCCTCTCCATTAATGTGATCACATATCAGAAGTCGTTTGGTATTAGACTTCTGCAAAAAATCTTTATACTGCGCCTCGTCGATAGGTTGACCTGTACGCAAAGCTCTATGAGAAAGTTTGTATCCCATCATCTGAGCAAGAACTACATCTAAACGCATTTCAATAGATCGTTTAGACATCTCAGTAGACACTAATAGAGTTCTATGTCCTTCCAAGATCGCTGTAGCCGCTGTCTTAATGCATAGCCATGTCTTTCCTACCGTAGGTCTAGCAAAAGCAGAGATAAGGTCTCCGGGTTGCCAACCCATGCCTGTAGAATTAATCGCTTTGAACGGAGTCTTTATACCGATTAATCCGTCACCCATCTGTCTTTTCTTACTGCGTTCCTGCCACTCATCGAATCGAGTCATGTCGCCGGAATCGTAATGGAAAACATCCTCATCATACACCACTTCAATATCTTGAAGCTGGTTAGTGATGTTAGCAAGAGCCGCTTTAGGGTTATCGGAAAGCGTAGTTTTATTCTGGCTAAAAGTGTTTACTATCTCACGGAATAGAATTTGTTTACGAAATTCATCTTGAGCGTAATCAAAGCTTACGGTACCCGCATCCTTACGAAGTTTAGGGTACTTCTCTATAAGTACACTAGTCTCAGGAAATTCTTGGTATTGGTCATGGTATTCGTTTATGAATTTTACTGCGTCCCCATGTACCGCAAAATTCCTAAGGGGATACCTAAATCGCTTGTAGTTCTTACTGTCAGTTAGACCTAAAACTAATGCGGATTCAATAAAGTTAAAGTTGGTGCTATCCATAGAACTCCTACTTTGCTGACGGATAAAGAACACGACCTACATCGTTACATACATATAAGCGTACCAAGTCCGAAGTATGGTCGTCAACTAATGCTTTAGCATCTTTGTACGAAGCGTAATCCCCATAATCCCAAAGTTTACGCATTTCAAAACCCAATACTTTGAATTTGCCTTCAGGTGCTCGCCTTAAAGACAAATTAGAATAGCTTATCTGTTTTGGCTTTTGGTTTTCCATTTTTATTCCCCTCTAACAACATAACCAGTTCTTTGTATCGGGCTTTGTCCGATGCTTTAGGGAACCATTTGGTTTCTATCCGGACTAATTCCCGCCAAAGTACTTTATCAGAGGGCTTTGTGGATGTCAATACCTTCCAGTATAAATCTGGACGTTTACAATCAGGTAGATAGTAGGACAAAGCTGATAACGTAAACATTACCCTAGCTTTTTCTCCGTTTTGTTTCAGGGAGTCATACAGCGCAGCTAACACATTGAAGTACCCATGCGTATCAATTGCTTTTTTCAAAGCACTGATTTCTCGACCTATGAAGGTCTGAACTTCATATTCTTTGCCTGTTTCTTTTGCGTATAAAAGAGCAAATGCAGAAAAGGCAGTATTAGCATTTAAGTTAGAAGGAGATTTTCTCGCCATAGTAGGTATTAATCTTTTCTTTTACCTTTGCCGCTATTTTATGCGGCATAGATAACTGTAATTTTTTACTTATTTCAGTATTAGTATACCCCATTAAACGTAAATTAATAAAAGCTAACTCAGTTCTAGTGAAATCTATATATTCTAGGTTGTGTATTGTATTAAAGTCTTCTAATACGGAAATCTTTTCTTCGATACGGTCTTTGAGATCAAACCCGTTTTGGTTTTCAACCTCTAAAGGAACTACATAAAAGTTACGCTTACTTTTTTGGGTAGCTTTAAAAAGTAAGGTGCGGATTGTATTAACCATACTAGTATGTAGATATGTATGGAATTTTACCTGCCGTGTGTCATCATACTTTGCCGCTGCTTTACATATTGCCAAACGCAGCTCCTGAGCCAAATCGTCTCTGTCTAAACCATTTATAATGACCGACGAAGCCATTTTTTGGACTTTTGGCTCCCACTGTACAATCAGTTCATTATTTATTTGCACTATGAAAGCTCCTATACTGTTTATAACAATCTCTACTACAATAGGTGTTTTTCTTGCCTTCTCTTATTCGTGCTTCTTGAACAACACGTCTCCGGTAAAAGGGGGAACGACACCACTCGCAGATAAGTTTAACATACTTTAGTTGGAACATGCAAGCCCCATCATGGGCGGCGTTATTTTTTATGTTGCGGACGGGGAATACCATTTTACCGCAAATTTTACACCACTTACGAACCCGCTTCCTTTTTTTGGGTTTAGGAGTCCGAACTGACGCAGTAGGCAAACCATTTCGTTTTAAAACACCCCAAACGTTCTCTCTTGTGCTACCTATCTTATCCGCAATTTCTTGCAGGGTCATCTCTGGAAATTTTGTCCTTAACCGTTTAGCACGTTTACTTTTTTTCACTAGAATTCATCTATAGATGCTTGTGCTCGTTCGTAGGCTTTTACGTTACCGGTTTCTAAAGCTTTCCACTTAGCTGCTAATTTGGTAGCATCAACCGTTCCTTCATCGTCTCTAATAATAAATGAAGATGCGGCAAGAATCCTTTCCCATTGAGCATCTGTAAATGATACGGTTACATCTGGCATTAGTTGTTCTCCTTTAGTTCTTTAACTTCTTTACGTAATTTTGTAACTTCATGTAACAACATAACTGATAGACTATGATATTTTACTGATTCTGGTTTACCTTCTTTATCGTAATTAACTAGTTCTGGAAAAACTTCATCGACTTCTTCGGCAACCAAACCTATATCTGGAGCATTGTTTAGTTTATAATCATAACTTACAGGTCTTAAAATATCAAGTTTTGAAGAATCAAACACTAGGTTTTTTACATTTTCTTTATATTGTATTGAACTAGATTTTTTAGCTATCTGCCCTGATGCTGTTACAATTAAATCTGTACCTGTTGTGGATGCTGAGTTAGAAAAGAATATTGTATAACCATAAAATTTATCAACTTCATAACTAGACGAGCCTATGTCATACCCCGCACCCCCCGAACCATCCGTTGCGGGTACTAGATCACCGCCTGTACCTATTGACCATCTAGCAGTACCAGCAGTAGAAAACGCTAAAATGTTTGTGCCACCTGAGTACATCCCAGTATAAGTATCTGGCAAAAACGAGAAGGTAGGTGAAGAAGCTGACCCACTAGCCGAACGAATATTATTTCCTATGGTTGCTCTATTAGTTCCGACACCATCGTATGTATATAGGACACCTCCCACCATCTCTATACGCCCTTGCAGACTGCCCGTACCAGTAAAGTATAGGGTTGGGGTACCACTAGAATCGATTATTTCTATATTTCCCTGAGTAACAAAACCAGCGTCGGCTGAGTAACCGATACCTACACCAAAATTTGCTGCTTGGTAAAGGGTGGGAGGACTAGCCCCATTGTGAGCATATACACCTAATGTAGATTTACTATAAGCATATGATGCTTGTAAATGCCCATAGTTAGTACCACTTGTGTCTGTAAACTTTAAGTTAGTGCCCCGACTATATGGGCTATTTATTATTTCTAACCCACTACTAGTTATTTCTACTCTAGCACCACTTGAGGCTGTTCTAATTGTATTAGATACAGTTAGGGTTGCTTCTAACTTACCTGCTGTAACTGCGTTAGCTTGGATTTTACCTGCTGTAACTGCGTTAGCTTGGATTTTATCTGCTGTAACTGCGTTCGCTGTTAAAGCGGTAGCTGAAATTATAGGAGTTTTTGTATTTATGGGTAGTATAGTTGGTGTAGCCTGATCTGAACTATTACTAATTCCTGCTATAGCTAGAAGAATTTTATTTGAACCGATAGCTGCTGAACCAGTTGTAGTAGCTGAAACAGTACCTGAGGTGGTATCAACATAAAAATACTGATTAGAGTTATCTGCTAAACCGAGTCCTCCATTATCATGAGTCGTTGGGCCTGTAACTGATAAGGTTGTTCCGTCAGCATAATTTAACGTACCACTGCTGTTTGTAACCTGATTATAACTTGTCCCTGTTCCTCCAGACCAAGTAACATCCGTAGTGAATGGTTTTGCTCCATCAGCGAATAAGTCTACCCCTAGATTACCAGTAAATATCGTTGAATCACCAAGATCGTACTGTGGATTCTGTGTAGTTCCGGCAAAGAACTCCCACTGAGCTTGGCTATCCCCAGCTTTAATTCGAGCAACTTTAACTGCTTTCTGTGGTAGATTTGCTAGAGAGGATGCTACTGAGAAAATAGTATCATCGCCACCGTCATCACTAGATAACCAATAAACGATGCTCCAAGATGAAGTACTTAAACTACCTTGGTTACCTGCATCAATAGGATATTCGTCAGCTCCTACATATAAATTCCCCGCAGCCCAGTTAACTTGGTTTGTCCCAGTGTTAGAAAACACACAGGTAGTTCTGATCGGTTTTGTTGAACTAGGAATGTTATTGGGTGAGTAAGTTGTACCCGTTTGTGTTGGGTTTGGGGTATCTGAATAAATTGCTGCTGTATTGTTGATAACTATATTCATAGCAGTCGTTTGTACACCGACACCTTCAGAATAATCAAGGTCTAGTACAACCCCAGTTCCTGAAATATTAGCAAACGTGTTAGTGACATTCACCCTAAATCCGGGGCGAATTGGGACAAAGATGAGACACTTATCATCAGAACTCCATGAGGTTGTACTATTACCAGAATCATATAATTGAACAGTAATTGTATCGGGAGATGTCGTAACGTTTGATATATAACCATAGTTACCTGTTTCTACACCTGCTGATGTTACTTGTCTAACAAGCATCCCTTTACGTACCGCTCGGTCCAACACGTTAATTGGTAGTGTAAGTACATTAGTGCTTGTATTAATACTACTGGGGTCAACTGTTATTCTAGCCATTGGGTATTCAGGAATTTGTATATATCCCCTAATAGGTTTGGTGGATTCAGTCTTTTTCGTAAAGTGGGCAGCAAGTGCTCGCCTTATATCATCGGGCGCTTCTACAGCGTCATAATTAAGGTCTTTAATCCTTGTGTGTTCTATTGTCGTAGACCCAGAAGAATCAACATAGAATTGATCTATTGCTGTAGATGTGGGGGTAGAAGCTGATATATACAAAGAAGTATCATATGTTCCGCTTAGACTAGTTCCCAATATTTCATGAACAGCTATATCATCGTTTATAGTTACTAGTGCAACTCCACTGCCACTAGCCGTTACGTTATCAATATATATTAATTTCCCAACAGAGGTATAACCACCACTTGTTGCTCTACGCCATAAATCAGGAGATTTCTCGATACTCTCTCCTTCGAGTAACGTGCCAAAATCTAGATCGTTCCCCGAACCATCAGAAATAGCACTCACATTTAATTTAATTACAGTGACTGTATCTTGTGTACCATCGTCTTTTGAATACGTAAGTAAAACATGAGTAATAATGTCAGTATATTGCTTAGAGAAATCGAATTCCGAAAATGTATTAGTAGTTGTAGTGTAGCTATTGGATGAATCTCCGTCGGAAGCAGCACCTTTATATGTAATATTGTAGTGATTAGCGGGAGATATCGCTGGCATAGTCTCTCGCTTGAAGTAGTTAAATGTGGGTTTCGCATTAGCGTGAGTGGTTGCCGCATCAGCACTGGTAAAGCCAGAGTCCACAAAGTAGTTGTAACCGAAATCCGTATCGGGTACTGTATTTGAAGTACTTGAGCTGTGCGGGTCTTTAGCAGCTAATTTGTAAATTGCCGCTAAAGCTGACGAATTACCTGAAGAAAAGTCGGGACTCTCCGCTGTAGAAGATGCAGAAGTATTGAACTTTTGGGTATCTGCTACGGAAATATTACTGCTTACTAAGGTGCCCGGACTGCTACCTACACGAGTATTGTATGAAAAATTATTAATTATTTTAGTGATAGCGTCAGAAACAGTGGATGTAGACGTTAAGTTAGCCGCTTGTCCTTGCAGGAAATTTTCACGTAACTCCTGTAAAGCATCAAAGGCAGTGATGTTTATTAGAGACCCATAAGACATATCTTGCTTTACTTCTTCTCTATACACCCGCCCATAAAAGATTATAGCTTTAGTGTAAGACTCAACTAATCGTATACGGTCAAATTCTTCTAGGTACGCACCATAAGTTTGCTCTACATAGCCTCTTACGGCTGAAGTTGTAACAGGACGGTTCATAAGAGAAAACCTAGCCATTACAGGATGCCCTAACTTTTCTTTTATCTGGAGATTAATAAGCGCATTTTTATTCCCAGACGAGCTACTGTAAACAGGCACCCAAGCAGACCCATTCCAGACCTCAAGGATAATCTTACTTCTCTTTGGCATATCTTATTCGTTCCTTTTGGCTGCTACAAACACTAAGTTGTACGAATACCTATCCTCAGTCGCTGGAGCCATTATGAAGGTAGCTGATTGAGGAGCAACTTTATAAAAATTAAAATCCGAACCGTCTGGGTCAATAATGATTAAGCTGAGGTCTTTATCAGCCTCGTGGAAAACTTCATCTGTAAAAAAATCTTCTAATTCATTTTTGGTGGGGACTGTGTATGTAGCGGCAAACCCTAACGAGCTAGCGGTTGTACCGCTACCAGTAGTATCTGTGCCTCTAACTACTTGAGTACCCTCAAGAACAACGCTATCCCCATACGCTGTCTCGTTATCTATTAGACCCCCCATACTAATGTTTGGACGGTACATGCCCAAATCAATAAGAAGTGGGGAAGTTTCCGGTAAGGGTACTTGAATGGGAGTTTTGCTATAAGAAATAGTTAAACTGTCTACTTTTAAGGCATAGCTTACAGTACCGCTGGATGCCCCATTGGTTAGTAACACACTGTACGCCATTACATTCCCCCAGTATACATGCTAGTATCAGTATTTAGCGTTGCTGATGCATAATTCTTTTGTTTATCGTTGGTAACCGTAGCCATACTTTCAGAAGGACCTCCGCTATCAATCTTTACCTCTAAACTCGCATCAAATCCCGTTATATTTCTTAGAAACTCCTCCGTTAGACCACCCGTAACAGCACCAGCTACTATTGCCCCCGGACCTATAAAAGGAGCGCTAAGCACCCCTGCCCCAGCACCAACCCCATAAGATACACCTTTAATTCCAAGTAATTGTAGTCCCTTATTCCAGCCATGTTCTTGTACCACTCGGCCAACCTCAAATGCATCTAGACCTATACCGGCAGGAACTGCGACTTTTTTAAGAAGCTTTCCACCAAATTTAGTAATTGGATTTTTACCAATCTTACCTAAAGTTTCAAAAAATTCCGGTCTAATGGGACTCTGTAAACCCGTGGAAAACTTAATCGGACTCCTAAGAGGGCTTTTCGCTAGATTTAGAGCGCCTTGAGCAAAATTTCCAGTAAAAGACGCTACCTTACCTACTCCTTTACCAAAAGACTTTACGCCATCTCCTGCTTTTTCTAAGGTAACCCTAGTGAACAAGCCTATTCCTTTACTAAAAGACTTTACGCTATCTGCTGCTCCTTTAAAAGCGGAACTTACTTGGGGGGGAATGATCGGAAGTCTTCTAGTGACGGCTCCCACTGGGGAAGGAATTTTATTAAACATAGCTGATGCTGACTTTACAGCTTCAATTCTTACCTTGGAAACACCTTCGTCTATTTTAGAAAGTCCTCGTGCAGTAAGAGTTTCTAGACGTTTTACTCCTGCCGCTGTACCCTTTATCCCCTCCTGAGCTACAACTGCGTAGGCAGCGCTTGGACCTTCGCTCACCTTGTCTAAAGCATTCACAGCTTTCTGAGCGAGACTACTGCTACCATTGCTACCGGAGCTATCGTTGGATTCTTCTCTCTCATCAGACGTTTTCAAACCTAACGCTTTTCTTACCCAATTAGGTAGAATTTCAATAAAAGCATCCGCTAACTCTTGGGCTACGTCTTTTATTACAGTACTGAAATATGCTGCTATCCCTAACTCTTCAACTTTAGCAAGTTCCCCGCTAAGGAAATTAGCGATACGTTCTGAATACTCTAATAACTTAGGGAAGTTGTTTTTTAGGAACTTAGCTAAGAAGGGAAGGAGCGGAGCCAGAGCTACATCTAATACCGCTCCAAGTACTTGGAATATACTGCTTACAATACCTGTAAATACCTGTGATTGTTTCAGCAGATTGGCTAGCGAGACTTGAATACCCAGCGTTTTGAACGCAGATGTTATACCCCCCTTAACAGAATCACTCAATTCTTTGTTGGGTTTAGATGACTTAGGTGGCTTAGGGGGGTCAGGCTTAGGGTTATTTTCTGGTTTATTGTCATTTCCACCCGAATTTCCTTGACCAGAACTTCCTCCGGAAAGAGCATCTTCAACTATAAATCTAAAAGTTGCACCATCACCTACGGCCATTTTGTAATTCAGTCTCCCTTTCTTTAGAAGCTATCTCGATAGTTAGGAACATAGTTACTTCCTCTAGTGACAACTCTTTTATATCTGCGTAACTAAAACCCATTTGTAGTAGCATTCTTATAGACAGTAAAAAAGAAAAAAGTTGAGTTTCATATGAAGAAACTTTTAGACCTTTTAAGTATCTATTGAATCTTTTTTTATTTCTTCAGACTCGACCTCATCTATGTCCTCAGAATCGTTAGCATTTACTAAATTTTCTAAAGCTTCTCCCAGTTCAGTATTTATAGATAATAGAAAACCATCTGTTGTCTTACCCCAAGGGGCGGAGACAATTATCTCCTTCAATACCTCCCTAACATACAAAGCTCCGTCAAAATTCGAGCCGTCAGCACTAATTTTCATACATTTGGAAACTAATTGATTTCGTCTAAACCACGACAAGGGTCTCAACGTAACCTCAAATGAATCGTCTCCAATTTCTACTATTTTAGTTTCTAACTTATCGTTTGTCTGGTATTTACTTAGGTCAAAATTACTGGTAGTTCGCTTAGACTTTACTGTAGCCATACATCCTCCTTATGGATAATACGGTTCATTATCCTTAATTTCAATCGAAAGACTCTTAATTAAAATTTCTGCTGATAACTGCAATGGGTTATTTCCATCAATCTGAACTGGAGCGGCTGTTAACACAGCATTAGGAGAACCCTGTGAAGCTGTAGAATCATCTACTAATATCTTAATGTAATCATTTAAACTTCGGCTAAACTGAAGCTCTACTTTAAACCCTTTAATTCCTTGGTTTGCCCCAAGATTTCCATAATCTCCCTGTAACAGATATTCTGAAAATATAGCATCGGCTGAATCAGCAGTATATGTTCCATCTATGTCTATGGAGTCTGGAACAAGCGTAGCGGTCATACTATAAGTACGTCGCTGTTCGTGTAATTCCGAAGGTCCCCGCCGTCGGGTATCTCCCCGCTGCTCAATGTAATATCGTGGCTCAACAGCGTTATCAATGGATAATGAGAAATCCCGAACCCTTGCGATAGTTGCACCATGCATAGTTATTACACCCTGAGAGAAGTAATAAGGTTCCGTTGTAGGAAATCCTGCGTACTCAGCGGAGTCAGCAGCAGTAGCATAATCATACTCATCTTGATCTACCAAAGGAACACCTACGTAATCCAACGAAGCGTTAGTGTTGGGATCACCAGTCAAATGATATCCGGGAATACCTGTATCAGCAGAAGTCCCTGTAATTGAGGTATCGGCAGTCGAATCCCACGCATTTTTAATGTTATGAACCATTCCCATAAACGGAACTGAGTCCCAAGACATTTGAACCAAACCGCCTTCTTCAGCAGAAATTGTGGCTGATGAAACCATTCCACCGTAGTATCGCCTAATCAAGGCGTTACCATCCGTGTCTGCTGAATCCTTAAACAAAGCAGACCAGCTAATAGTGTCTAAATCAGTTGTTTCTGCAATAGTGTGGGTATATGTAGTACCCGCCGTTCCCGGTGTTCCGCCGACATGAGCTATTTGGTCAACCGTAGCTGAGGCAGCGTGTGCCAAAGTTAGAGGGTAGTTTAGATATAAAAGGCCATTTCCTCCGTCACTAGAATCAACAGCAATAACTTGCCTAATTTCAGTGTTCCCCGATGTATCATCAATAGATACTAACTGTCCTTCTAATATGTCCGCCAGAGGGTCCCCGGACTGAGTGCTTGCAACATCAATTACAGTATCTCCTTTTTTAGAAGCCGAAGACAGTGTTGTATCTAAACCGCTGGGAGTTGCACTAGAAACAGTTGAGACCTTACCGATAGGGAATCGTAAAGGCCAGCCATTTAAAAGTGTTATCCCTGTCAAAGACCCGTCATATGACTGAGACCCACGGTATGCATGGGTAAAGTTTCGGTTAGAGTCAGTACCTAGGAAGTAGGTAGGCTCGATTGTGTTAACTGGTTCAGGAAGAGTAACCGTGTCGTATACGCCGGGAAGCCATGTAACTGCGGGAAAAACACCGTCTCCGACTGTTTCTGCTGCACCCCCAGAGTAGTCAACTGGTAAGGATGTTCTTTCTTCAACATCTGCACCGGCTGCGTGGTAAAAAGCAGTGGGTCGATCTAGGTAGAGGTCTGAACCACTTATAAACTCGATTCTACGAATTTCTTGTGTAGCTGCATTAGCTGCTGATGGGGCATCATCTCCAATAATGATAAAATCCCCTACTATTAAACCCGAAGTAGAAGAAACTGTGATTTTTTTAGACCCTGCATCGGCGGCTGAACTCAGTGAAGCAGTTCCTGTTCCGTTTATGCCATATATAGGCTCTGGATATCCCCCCTGAGCGGCTTCCGCAGCGAAAGTAAGTTGTGAACGATCAGACCTATATGTTGCCATTTATATCTCCCTAAATAAACTAGCTAGTTGTTATATTATACTAAAATTATGTTGTTTCTAGTAATACAGCGTTATTAACCAATCGAATTTGAGCTACCCCTAACCAAATATTAGCTTGTTCTTGCGTTTGCTCTGTAAACGATAAATACTGAACTCTCTGAAAATTTGTCATTGAATGTATCCTAGCGTGACAAATTTTTCTTACTTCTCTTAATAAGTTGTATAAATTTAATCTGCTTTGTCGGGTATAAACTTCCAGTTCTACGTTGTATGTTCTATTCCCGTACTTCCAGTTCCCTATAGGTTCTTCCAGAAATGCAGGATTACCCGCTCGACCTAAGACATAATCTGCCTGATTTAAGTCAATACGCAAACTTTGTGTAGCTGTACCGCTGTTATTTATCTCAACAATTCTAGGTTCAGCTACATTTGAGCTATCCCACTGAACTCTTAGCTCATCAAGAAAATCTGTAACAGGTATCGGGTCATTTGCCATTAAAACGTCTCAAATGCTCGAAGCATCTCTAAACCATCGTCAATTTCTCGACGGTATTGATCAATTTTTTGCGCCACCGCCACTCTATCAGCACCGCCAACAGCTACCTCACCAAAATCTGAGTTCCTGAGAATCTCACTAGTGACTAATTTCTTCGTTAATTCAGTAACTAATGCACCTTCTCGGAAGTCTCTGTTCACATCAAAGCCGTAAATGTAGTCAATTCGGACCGGAGTAATAAATTCTCCTCCCCCAAACCGGGCTGTAGGTGAATTTAAGCTTGCAAAACGAGCGGGAAGGTAGAAAAACCGTGAAAAATGTAGCATTCCCGTGTCAGGTACAAAGAAATAGTCTTGATTTCGACCTTGATTCTTTTCTTCATACGATTCTCCATCCCATACAGACAAAGAAAGAATCTTTCTAGCCCCAAAACGGTCTGTTTTGAACCCAAACAGGTTAAAATTATGTTCTTCATTTAAAACTATGTTTGGTCGCCAAGATTTTCGAGTTCGGTAGTCAATTTCAGCCTGTGCCGCTTGAATATATTTCTCTACAGTGTTCTTTGAGGGTACTGTAGACGCTGTGAAGTCCGTTCCAGCAGTTGTAACGCCAGTGCTGGCGTTGTATGTGCTAAGAACATTACCCAACTGCATGAAGTCAAACACATCTGCGGTAGTACAGTAAGCGGCTCTAGGACGCATTTCTATAGATTTAACCGTTGGAGCGGTTGTAACGGAAGAAGCAGAGCTAACTCGTACCCAATAAGTACTAGTTACCGAGTTCACTGTGTCAGTAGCCCATGATGCTAACAAATTATCTGGGAATATTTCTGCTCCATCTTTGGTAAACTTATAAGGATTCCCATCAGGGTCAATTCTATCGTAAGTTGGTGAGAACTCAGTCCACGAACTACTCCCCGCTGAGTATTCCCACGTTAAATCTCCTAAGCTGCCTAGCCCATCCAAATCAAACAGAGCCATGTCAAACTTTTCAGTGTAACCTAAATACAGGTAACTAGAAGTAGTACCTAAAACAGTAAAGGAGGTACCCGCACGAGTGCGAGCCTCCTTAGTTCGATCGTTGTAACTTGACCCGTCGTAGTCAAATACGGTAGAAAATGATTGACTAGCGGTAGTTGCCATTAAGTCTCCTTGTTATCAACTTCAGAGTCTGTGGTAGCTTCAGTAGGAGAATCATCTGTTTTTCCTCTCAAATACATAGCTACACCATTTAGGTTTTGAATTTGTTGGACTATTTCCTGTCTTTGTGCATCTAACTGCTGAAGGTTAGCTACCAGTGCTTCTACTTTTTCTGTTACTGCTTTTAAATCTGAGTTAATATCTATTTCTGCCATACCTACTTCTCCTTCAAGAACTAAAGCTTTGTTCTTACCATTATACTATTATACTTGATAAAGTTAGTTTAACTGTCCTTCAAGAACCGTTTCTTCTTTATCCCAAGAAATAGTTTCTTCATTCCAAAAATAAGCAATCAAAGTATTAGTGTCTTCGTTAAACCCTGCGTCATCAGGTATAGGGACAGGTGCGTCCCAGTCCCATGTATCGGTGTTTAGAATCCATGACGGATAAGGCTGTGGTGGAATAAAAACATTATTCGCTTGGTCATAAGTAAACCCTACGCCAGCATATCGGTATCTTATGTTGTTGTTATAGCTTGTCTGAATCCAGTAAGTATCAGAACCAAAAAGTGACTGGCAAAAAGCAATGCCGACAGCTTCTGATTCATTTCCGTCCGAGTCTAAGCAATCTTCATTACCCACCACGATTACTTGGGTAACGATATTGTTTTCATCTATTTGTGCGAAGTGTGCCATGTTTTCTCCTATTGATACTTATACCTAACTATGACTAAACCAGACCCACCGTTTCCGCCGTGCCACGCAGTCCCATTGAAGTACCGACTAGAACCACCCCCTCCACCACCGTAGTTGGTTGATCCATTACTTCCATGCGCTCCTGTCCCAGCACCACCGGAGCCTCCTCCGTTGCTAGCACTTCCACCTGAAGCGGTTCCACCTGATCCGCCTCCGCCTCCTCCAGCACGTCCAGTATTAGTTCCGTTGATGTCGTTGGTTTCTCCAGTTCCACCTGAACCACCTTGGTTTGAGGCACCCGTACCACTACCACCTGTGGCTCCAGCTCCACCACCTCCACCTGCGGCAGTTGTGGATGCGTATCCACTGCCACCGTTGTTTCCGTAGGCTCCACCCGTACCTGCCCCTTCATTACCAAACGCACCAGCACCGCCACCACCGGAAGCGTTCCCGTTACTTCGCCCACCATATCCGGTGTCGTATCCACCTGCCCCACCACCACCACCACCATTACTGGTTATGGTTGAGAATACGCTGTTACTTCCATTACTACCTTGATCAGATGTTGGGACTCCGTAGGCTCCACCGCCGCCTACGGTAATGGTGTATCCCTGAGCAGCTACAGTAAATCCCGTTGCAGTTCTGTAGGCACCTGCTCCGCCACCGCCTCCAGAACCTTGACGAAATTGATCCGTACTTCCACCTCCACCACCACCTCCTATTACGAGGTATTCAACCACATCGGCTTCTGCATGACCTGCACCTAAAGCGGTTACAGTAAACGTTGCACTAGAGTTGAACGTGTGAATCTTGTAGTCACCATCAGTCGTGATCGTGCCACCCGTAGCGGTAAGGTAAGAAATACCAAGAAACTCTTTGCCATTCAAGGCTTCGATATTGTCATCCGTTTTACCGTTGATGTTTTCAATATCGGTAATAGCAATGCCGTTTACTGCTTCAACTTGGTTAGCCATTTACGCATGCTCGATTATGTCGTTGGATGGGTTGAAGTAAAGAGTGTTTGCAGTCACAGCCCAGCCTAATACCTGAACAAAGTCCCCATCAGAATCAGGAGCAGTCTGCTCTGGCACGTTTTGTGAAGCTGTTTCTGCTTCAGGCGTGTATATAGCCCCGCCGACTGTATAGGCAGGGAATGTCCCATTGTCTGTGCAGAAACCTTGAAGTAAGAAAAGCCCTGACGCATCAGCACTTATATCTTCTGCTGCCATAGCGACACACCTTGATGTAGCCGATGCCGTTGCAACTGCCTTCCACATCTTGCTATCAGCTTGTTTGAAGTAAACCACTTCGCCACGCTCTAACGCCTCTCCTGCGGTAAAGGTTGCCGTAATTCCTGAGACAGTTTCATCTGTTGGAGTAGAGTTAATTGTTACATTGCCATTAGTAACAATGTCCCCGCTTTCCACGTAAATCGCAGCGTTTGTGCTGCCTTCAGTCGGAGCGTCTTTGATGTAGAGCGTAGATGCCAGTGTCGGCGTTCCGCTGATATTCGGTTCTTCAACAGCAAGGCTCGCAGCAACAGGTACGGTTCCGCTCATTGTCATTAGATAATCAGGTTGGATACCAACCCACGACGTACTCGTGTCAGTAGCCGTGGTTATTGCTGGCGGGTACACCTTGAAGAACGCCCGATTGCTTGCGTCAGGGTTCGCTGAGTATCCGAGAGTTACCGAGCCTTTACCGGCGTTCACGCCACCGTCAACGTGGAAGATGTTGTCTGTATTATCGGACTCAATCTTGAAGTCGTAATCGCCCGACCCCTGATTGAACGCAACCGCACCGCCAGATTGTTCTAGTGCCCCCGTTGTGGTCAATGCGCCTGTAGAAACAGCACCAGTTGTGTCGAATGTGCTTGAGCCAATATCAATGTTGCCAAAGCCAGAACTTATAGCACCCGCAGCCAAAGTACCTACCGCATCAATACTGCCCTCAATATCCGCTGCAACTTCCGCAGCTGTGCGGCTTTCTAATCCGTTAGCGGTGAACCGGGCATACTCATTGTCAGCCACGTCCGCTGCGTCGATCTTTACCGCATTGGTATTTGATATTCCAAAGGACATGAAATCTGCCCTAGTCATTTTCCTTAGCGTACCATTAGCACCATCATCAACAAGAACTAAATCTGCATCTGCTATTGTTGTAGAAGCAGTAAGTCCTGTAATAACTGTCGTAGCTAATTTAGCTGCTGTTATAGTACCATCCGAAGGGGTTCCTATACTCATGGTATCGCCTAACAAAACCCCAAAGAAATCTGCCCCGGTAGCTGGAGCAGAGGTAAAAGATATAGTACTACCGGATACCGTATATGCTGTTACTGGCTCCTGTATAAGACCACCAACAGATATAATCATAGTGGTTTCTCTTAAGGGAGTTACATTAGCACTTCCTACTTGAAGCGTAAAATCAGTAGTACTTCCATTAAAACTACTGGAAATATCATCTAATTTTCTATAATCGCCTACAACAGGAGCGCTTCCAACATAACCCATATAATAATCTCCTTTTATGCATTATACCCGGATTTCCATTACTTTCCTTCAAGAACCGTTTCTTCTTTATTGTTGTCGTCTAGTTCAGCGAAGTGTGCCATTACTGATACTTGTACCTAATTATTACAACACCGGAACCACCTGTGCCGCCGTTGTACGAAGGTAGTGAGAATTTGTAATACCCACCACCACCACCACCGCCGGTATTAGCGGAACCGTTGCCACCGTTACCAGTGCCGCTGCCTGAGCCACCACCGTCACGCCCTGAGCCGGGATGGTTGTAAATGCCAGATGCTACTTCGCTTCCGCCGCCACCACCCGCTCGCCCAACCGTAGAGCCAGTAATAGCTGAATCGACTCCGTGACCACCGTGACCCGCATAATGGTAACTAGCATTATCGCCAACGCTAGCGGAGCCACCACCGCCACCACCGAGGCGGGTGGGCCAGCCAGCATTGTAACCAGTGCCACCGGCATAGCCTTGATTAGCTGTCCCTGCCGCGCCAGCAACACCTTGCTGACCACCACCCCCAGAACCGCCTGTCGTGGGGTTCCCGCCGTTACCCCCACCATTACCGCCGCCAGTAGAGGTAATAGTGTCGAACACCGAGTTGCTGCCCTGAGTGTGGGCTGCGCCACCCGCTCCAATCGTCACGGTGTATGACTTGACCTGTGCTGTAATAACCGACTCCGCAGAGGAACCGCCGCCTGAGTTTTCGCCAACGACCGAAGAACGATAGCCACCGCCACCGCCGCCACCGCCGCCTTGTGCAGAAATAGAGGTATCGCGTTGACCACCGCCACCACCGCCAGCGATTACGAGATATTCAAGAGTGTCGTCAGGGTCGCCGACTGCCGTAACTTGGAATGTTCCCGACGACGTAAACGTGTGGATTTTCCAGTCACCGGACGTAGTAATCGTGCCTCCTGTTGCAGCAGTAAAACTTGCACTAACAAACTCGTTGCCGTCCATCGTGGCTATCTCAGCATCAGTCTTGCCGTTAACCGTGGCGATACTGGCAATCTCAATACCGTTGACTGTGGAAATATCAGGCAAGAACTACCTCCGTCGTGTTGAAGTTGAAGTACGCAGCGTCGGATGCCGTAGCAACGCCGACCTTTTGCACCGTGTCGCCAGTTCCGCTCGGAGCGGTAGCAGTAACGTCACCAGCAGTCGTGCTAACGAATATGTCGTTACCAATAGTGAACGACCAACCTGTAAGTTTCATAACCCCCTGAACCATTACGTCAACAGGGTTTGTGTCTGTGCTTGCGCTGGTGCAGATTCCTAACGCTGGCATTGAAGTAGCTGCGTCTGCGTCTGCGAGAAGCACTTTGCCACCCGTTCCCATATAAACCACGTCTCCTACAGCTAACGTGGTTCCAGCGGTAAACGAGAAGATCACGCCGGTTGCATCACCGCTCGTACCCGGTGCGGTATTAGAAAAGTCAATCTTGCCATCTTCGCTAACCGTTATGTTGCCAGCAAACGTAGCGTTCTGCGACGAGTCGATACGGAGGGCTTCTGTTGGGTTGTTCGCACCGTCAGCGGTGGTTCCAAATATGAGCCTACCCGGAACGTCATTAGTTCCTGTCCCCCCGTCTATCTCGCCAATAATGTACGCAGACCTAGATGCGTAGTCGGTTCCATCGTCCGCATACCACTCAATCATTCCAAGAGATTCACCATCGGCAACAATCGTGTTAGAGCCAATAGTCCCGCTACCGGACTTCAAGAACTGCATACGTGGAAGTTGAGAATTAGTCGTGTTCCACAAGCCAAGGGTTAGCGATGAGTCTGCTGTTGCAGTTCCTAGAACTTGTGCCTCAGCGGTCATACTCGTAGTTACCTGCGACGTGTGACCTACGACGAGACCGTGATTGTTAGGAACTATTACGTTGTTGCCGTCAAGCGAGAGTTTCTTTGTGGCAGCGATATAGAAGTCAAGTCCGTCATTGGCATGATCGAACAGAATAGCCGCTGCATCTGCATCATCAGGGTCAGAGAACAAAATGCGACCGTTTGACGTATTCGGGGTGAATATGTGGAGACCTGCGGCTCCATTCGACTCGATGATGAGATCGTCAGCGTTTGCATCAAACGCAAGGGAACCAGCATTACCTGTTGTGATGTGCAGCTTGCCCCCCGGAGAGGTTTCGCCAATGCCCAACAATCCCTCGTCAGTGAGGGTCATCAAGGCTGTGCCACCAGTTCCGCCAGCGTTATGCGCCCACGTAAATGACTGTGATGTGGAGTCATTGTCATCATCAATGTTGAAGAACAATGACTCCGGGGAAGAAATGATGCCGTTATAGATGCCAGCAACTCCGAGATTCAACTCGCGTCTGATGGTGACTTGCTGCGACGAGTCGATGCGGAGGGCTTCTGTGCCACCTGTACTGATTTGTATCTCATTAGGGGTGTCACGCCAGAAACCAGTATCGGGGTCGTCAGTCCACGCAATACCCGGTGCACCTTCTGTTCCAGAGGCAACACGCAGACCAGAGCCACCGATAACGACTCGGCTTGCGGGGGTGATGTTCAAATCACCGGAAGATGTCAGTATGTCGCCAGCAAACGTAGCGTTCTGCGACGAGTCGAGGCGGAGGGCTTCTGTGCCATCAACATCAAAGTGAATCTCATCGGCTGTCTCAAAATCAATCTGAGTTTGAGCATCTTCGCCAATTTTGATACTTGTATGGTATAGCTGATTAGTTAAAGCCATTAGCTACCTTTCTTAGTTTATTCATTATTTGTTTCCAACTTTAGGC
>Ga0208019_1000064_pt1 | contig 50105 bp, 61 predicted proteins | sample CB_VirMetaG_5_FD_184540 | JGI IMG/M metagenome (GOLD analysis project Ga0208019, IMG submission 184540) | Freshwater to marine saline gradient viral communities from Chesapeake Bay - CB_1508_1D Viral MetaG (SPAdes) (version 4) | ecosystem: Environmental > Aquatic > Marine > Coastal | place: USA... | reverse complement strand
TTTGCATTAGAAACAAATTTCTTACCTATAACAATGACGTTTGGTATTACTGTGGTATGTTCTAATAATTTAGAAATGCTAAAAGTTACCGAAGCAATCATGTCAAAGCTATATAAGACAACTATGTATAGTGTAGATCTAGGTATGTTTAGAGTAGAATCCTCTATGGCAGTGCCAGAAGACTACTCACAGGATAGGCTTTTTGAATTTGGTCTGAATGACAAGAAAGAATTTAATGTTACATTTGATTTAGAAGTTAAATCATTTATGCCAGTATTTGAAGGAGGAATTCTATTAACCGAGGTTGTAGAAATGACCAAGCAGGCAATTGCAGCAGCTACCAGCGGTGGCGGCGGTGGCGGCGGTGGCGGCAGTACTGGTAGTTCTACTCCGCAAGGAATTGGGTTATTTAGAACCGGCCCCAATGGCGAGATTGGTATTCAATTTGGTGGAGTATTCCAGGAATTTAACTATACAATTGAGGACATTAAGAAATCTCCAGTTACATCAGAAGATTCTAATAGCGGTTATGTTAACCCAGATACTATCAAAACAGGAGGTCCTTATTTAGAAAATAATATTGACAGCGCACCTATAGTACCAGAGGCAAATGAAAGTAAAGAATATAGGAATGCGGATGATAATCAAGGATAAATTAACTTTGAGATCTTAGAATATATAAAACAAATCAAAGTACTTAAATATGAATAGTTCAGTCAATGAAGGACAAACTCAGGTTTATATGGATGGCGGTATTAATCCACAATACGGAGTTAATACTAATGCGCCTTATCTAAATAACCCTCCTAAGCAACTTATAGACATTATTAATGAATTCTATAGAAGTGGTAAATCAGATTCTCAGGTTTTAGCTATTTTAGTTGGAATGGGAACACCTCAACAATTAGCAATGTCTGGAATTAATGCTTATAAGGCTGGTATGAATATGTATACAACAGAAAATAACAATAAACAAAAAAATCATAACAAAATGAACTTTACACTTACGGAATTGTATGAAAATGTTATGAAGAGTATCAATGGCCTAAAAGAAATGGAATCTGATAATTCAAGAGTTTCTTATACTGCCAAAAATGCTCTCGGCATTTTAGAAAATTCATTAGGACAGTTTCCTATGAGATTTAAATCTGAGGATGTATCCGTTGTCAGCGAAGAAATTGAAAACAGTGTTAATCCAACACTTAAGTTTAAGATTGCTAAAAACTTACACAATGCATTATCTTCAGCAGCATGGCTTAATCCTGTTAAAGAATTAAGATCATACATCGCTAACACTTATGATAATGGTAAGTGGTCATATAAAATTGCTGAATCTATCGAAAGAAATTCTGCACAAAGAGGAAAGCTTTATGAAGGTCTTACTTCAGAATTGACTTCTCTTCTTTCAGAATCAGAAGATGGTTTAAAAACTAAATTAGGAATTGTTGCATCTAAGCACCCATGGTCAAATGATTGCAAAAATATTCTTAATGAAATGGCAGAAGCTGAACATAAGGCAACTGCAAATAACTCTGGAAAGATTACATCAATTCTTTCTCCTGTATTGGAAAACGAAAATGGTCTTACTTTCCACCTTCACGGAAAGAATTACAATTATAATGGTAAGGAAATCACCGAAACTAAAGTTGAGGATTCCAGATTCTTTGATGTTCTTGAAGGATTAAAGTTATTTAAGCACACTGGAGATTCTTTGGTAACATTCAGTGAAAACGGAAAAACTTTAGAATTTAATCTTACTGAAGGAACTCTTAAGCTAGGAGACATTGATTTAACTAACTCAAGCGTTATTGAATTAAAAGAATCTTTATTAGGAACTGGCTTCTTTGGTTACAGAGAGCAATGGAAAGTTGATCAAGTTTGCAGATTCTTTGAATCTGTTGATATGTTAGCAGAAATGGATAACTTTACAAATATTCAATCAACTGAGTTTTTGAATCTTTTCTTAACAATGATTGCTGTTGAAGAAGGTATCTGGGTTAATAAGGTTAACGGTGGAATGCAACTTAATGAAATGAATTTTATTCCTTCTGCTACTGAAGCCGTTAATGTTATTAAAGAATTCATTAATTATGATGCTTCTTCAATCTTATCCGAAAGATTAATTGCCGAAGGAAATGAAAAGGCGGCTAACGATAAGAAAAGAGCTGATATCAATGATAAGATTTCTTTTTTAGAAGAAAAGAAAACTAAGATTGCTGAAACTATGAAAAAGGTTGGAGAAACCGAAGAACTTAAAGAAGCTATGAATTTATTGGATTCTGAATTATCTAAGTTTGAGAAAGAACTCCAAGAAACCTTTTCTGTCGTTGAAAAAAAAACTAAAGATCAATATCTAGACGATGGATATGTTGAAGCCGAGGTTATTAAAACATCAGGCGGTCTTAGAAAAGGCGATGAAGTTTTGGTAAATGCAGAAGAATATACTTCTCTTGGTGATGATGATTTGTTAAATTCAATTAATCCTAAGACAGGAAAAACAACAATCATCAAAAAAGAAATTGTTAAGGTACAATTATAACCTCTCCACTATACTAAGAGCCGACAGAATAAACTGTCGGCTTTTTTTGTATATAATAATAAAATAATGTAGATTATGCCAAGGAAAAGAAATTATCTTAACAATAGAGACCTATTAGAAGAAATCATAAAATCCCAAGAACTGGATGAATTAACCCCAAAGGCATTAGAGTTCTTAATGCTCTTAGCCGATAAATGTTCAAGAAAACTAACCTACCGAGATCCTCAGGATAGAGAAGACTGTATCGCATATGCTTATATGGATCTTTATAGATACTGGAGAAACTTTAATCCAGAAAAAAGTACAAATGCATTTGCATATTTTACTGAAATAGCAAAAAGAGGATTTGCAAAAGGTTGGAATAAATTACACCCAAAGAAATATGCAGGAACCGTATCAATAGATGGGGGAACTGATAGTGAAGGAATTTATACAATCTAGTATAATACCAATGAGTATAAAAAAAGTTAAACCAACTCCAAAGTCAGGCTATAAGCAAGGTTATTATAAACCTCATAATCCTGAAAAGTATATGGGACCAGGTCCTATTATATACCGTAGTAGTTGGGAACGAAAATTTTGCCATTGGTGTGATCATAATGAAAATGTTATTAAGTGGATATCCGAACCTTTTGCAATTAAGTATTTTAATATCCTAGATAAAAAATTTCATAATTACTATCCGGATTTTTATGTAAAAATGAATAAGGATGGAATTCTTGAGGAATATGTAGTTGAGATTAAACCTAAGGCACAATTACAAAAACCAAAACCTCCTAAGAGAAAAACTGCAAAAGCAATGGCTAATTTCAAATATGGGTATGAAACCTATGTTAGAAATCTTTGTAAGACAGAAGCTCTTAATAAAGCAGCAGAGCAGAGAAAGTTTAAAGTTATGCTAATAACCGAGGATTCAAATTTATTTTAGTTATGATAGTTGGTAATTTTCAAGATGACTTAGATATTTACTTAGCCGAAAATAAAGGTAGAACTGGAGCTTCTAAAGCATCTACCAAAGACTTGGCAAAGGCAGGGCAAAAATCAAAAGGTGTTTTAGATCAAGGTAAAATGTATAGCTTTAGATATTTTACCGAGGATGAAACTTTTTATGATACCTACCCAATCGTTATTGGATTAGGAAAATCTATAGACGGCAATCAATTAGGTATTAACTTACATTACATTCCTTATGATGCAAGAATTCCATTCGTAAAAGATATTGTAAGATCTTTTGGTTCTATAATGGAAAGAGAATCAAATAAAGCAATAGGAAATCCTAATGCCCAAAGCTTTCTTGCTGATTTTAATTATGAAACTGTTAGTAGGTCATTAGGAAGGAAATACAATATTAAATATGCAATAAGGCAGTATAGATTAGATAGAATGAAAAAGCCAAGAGTATTAGGATATGAAGATTGGTATATTGGTACTGTTAATGATGATAACTTTTTCTTTGGTGGAACAATACTGAATGCGCAAGCATTATATTACAAGAATATATAAAACAACAAATAAATAAAGTATGGCAGGTTTTACTGACAGACGAGGTCCTCTTACAAATTCAAACCCAGTTAGAAAGATTTTAAAGGATTTATCTAACTTAGGGATGGCGTATGATGACATGATCATTCGTAATTCAAGAGCAGTTGGTTTTACTGAGAACCAAATAGGTTACACATTTAATCCTATGGGATCAGATGCAGATGATATCTATTCTGCGTTTGCTGCTCTATCCCTAACTGATACTAGTCTTAAAAAGAATATTTCATTCTTTGATAAAGATTATGAAAAGAAGAGAGATCAACTTAGAACTTTTGCAGTACAGGATGAGATTGAAGATATCTTGGATGTGCTAACCGATGAAGCTATTGTATTTGATGAAAGTAATTACTGTGCATATGCCGAGTTTAATGGTCATATAAGTAATTCAATAGAGGAAGAAATTGCTGATATTTATAATAACATCTACAATTACTTTGGATTTAACGATGCTATTCAACCTTGGAATTATTTCAGAAAGTGGTTAGTCGATGGCTTTCTTGCATTTGAAATAGTTTATAATGATAAACAAACGGAGATTATAGGATTTAAAGAATTAGACCCTATATCTCTAATGCCTGGAATTGATTCTGACACTGGAAAGAAACAATGGGTCCAATACAAAGGTGGTGGTGCTAAAGAAAGAAAGCTTTGGGATTCTCAAATTATTTACCTTTCATATTCTCAAGTCAATTCACCCCAAAGAATCTCTTATGTTGAAAGACTTATACGTTCTTTTAATCTTTTAAGAATCATGGAAACCACCAGAATTATCTGGGCTGTTTCAAATGCTTCATTTAAGACACAGTTTATTATCCCTGTTGGTGGTAAATCTAAAACAAGAGCAAAACAGTCTCTAGCACAGTTAATGAACTCATACCGTGAAGTAGTAGACTTTAATTACGAGAGTGGCGAAATTGCAACAAACGGTAAACCAATGATGCCATTCAATAAAGAGTATTGGTTACCTTCTAAAGATGGTGAATCTCCAGAGATTAGTACAATTGGTGGAGACGGTCCTGATTTAGGTGACACTGAATCTCTTAAGTATTTTTCTGATAAATTAAAATTGGCATCTAAGATTCCATTCTCAAGATTTGATAAAGAAGGCGGGGCTACTTATGATATGGATGCAAGCGGTATGATGAGAGATGAAATTAAATTTTCTAAGTTTATTGACCGCCTAAGATCAATGTGGCAGGAAATTCTTGTTAAACCTGTGTATCTTCAAATGTGCTTAAATCACCCTGAGCTTAAAAATGATATTGCATTTAAAGCTGGTTTAGGACTTAAATTCGTTAAGGATAACGTATTTGAAGAAATGAAAGAAATGGAACTCCAAACAAAAAGAGTTGATTTTATTGGAAATATGAAAACCCAATTAAGTACAATGGATGCTGAAATGAACGAAATACCATTCTTTGATTTAGGATTCCTTGTTAAGAGATATGGTGGATTTACTAGAGATGACCTTAAGGCTAATCAAAGAGCTAAAGATAGAAGCAAATTAGAGGAAGAAGGTTATAAAGAAGAAGATATTGAAAAAATCCTTTTAGGTGCCGATAAGGCAGATTTTAAACCTGAGAAAGATAGCGGTGGTGTTGAAGAGGATCCACTAGCTGGACTTGGATAAAAACTTTACAAAGATTGTAATATATAAATCAAATAATAATTAGAAAATGTCAGGAAAGAAGCTTTTAATTCTTGAAAGATCAACATCTAACCTAAATTATAAAACCGATGATGACGGTTCTATAGTTTTAGAGGGTGTATTTACCGAAATTGGAGTACGTAACAAGAATAACAGAATTTATGAGGAGAAAGAAGTTCTCCCTCATATTAATGAGCTTAAAGAAAAGGTTGCTTCTAGCAAACTTTTAGGCGAATTAGATCACCCAAAGGATTTTGATATTAGCCTATCTAATGTTTCTCATGTTGTTGAAGATTTAAGATATGATGAGAATAAAAAGCAAGTTCTAGGAAAGATCCGTTTATTAAATACTTCTAAGGGTAAAGAAGCTCAGGCTTTGGTTAAAGATGGAATTCCTTTGCATATTTCTAGTAGAGCTGCTGGAACGGTTGATGAAAGTGGAAAGGTAAAGATTAAGAAATTCTTTACTTATGACCTAGTTGCTGATCCTGGTTTTGAAAATGCTGAACTGTCACGAGTTAATGAATCTTATGGATTTGAAAACGATGGTTCTTTAATCATTTATGAAATGGAAGAAAATAAAACAGAAGATAAAAAAGATCTAACAATGGAAAATAATGAATTCGTAACCGTTGAGGATTTTCAAAAATACACAGAGTATGTTTCTGGCGTTTTGAATAATGTTAAGGAATCTGCCAACTCAAACAATAACGAATTGGTTGAGAAGCTTGTTAAGTATTCAGAACACATCGCAGAAAAAGTAAATCAATTGACTGATTATACTGAATACCTATCTGAAAATCTTGACAAAAACATTTCTTACTCTGACTATCTTGCAGAGAATGTTAACAAAATTAAAGATTACACGACCTATTTGGCTGAAGAATTAGATAATACAATTTCTTATGCTGAGCATGTTGCCGAAAGAGCCGACAAAGGTATTCAATATTCCAATTACTTAGGCGAAAGCTTAGAGAAAGGAATTGAGTATACTGAATATGTTGCTGAAAAGGTTGATCAAAATATTGCTTATTCTGAGTATCTTGCTGAAGGTTTAGATAAGAGCATTAAGTATTCTGAATACATTGCAGAAAATGTTAATTCAGTAGATGCCGCTCCTCTTAATGAATCTGCTGAGGTTGAAGAAACTGAAGAAGAAGCTGAAGTTGAGGTTGAAGAAACTAAATCTTATAAAGATTCAATTGAGGAGAAGTTAGAAAGATTAATTGCAAAAGCAGAAGCTAAGAATGTTTCTGAAATGCACTTTATGAACTTCCTTTCTGAGTCTAAGAAAAACGAATTTAATTCTCTTTCTGAAGAAAAGCAAACAGCAATCGTTGAATCAATGAATGCTAAACCAATCATGTCAACTGTTCAAGCTGAAAATGTTTGGGAATCTTGTTTTATTGAAAAGAGAAAAGAAATTAACTTTATTGATGATATGCCAGAAAAATTCCGCGCTAAGTGGGATAACCTTTCTGAGGCCCGTCAACAGCAAATCATTTCTGAGTCTAAGTTTCATTCATTAAATACTCCTTATGCAATTAATAATTTCTGGTCAACTAGAGATTTAAGATCTGCACAAGTTGAGACTCAAAATTTAAATGAAAGTAAAACTGCTGCTGAACAATCATCAGAAGCTAAGAAAACTCCGTTAGTAAATGAAGCTTATGCTGCTGATTTAATTAACAAAGTTAAATTCAATTTAGGAAGATAAAAACATAATCTAATAGCTAAGAAGCAAAAAGCTGAAGATTTGATTAAATAAAACGCGAAAAAATAATTTAAAAAATGTACGCAAATCAATTAATTAATGAGGCCGAAGTACAAAAGACTTGGGGACCTATTATTGAGGAGGCTACTGGCGTTACTGAAAAGTCTAAGTTATCTTGGATGTCTAAGTACTGTCACTACCACAACCTTAATGAGTCGGTTTACAATACTGTACACCTCAATCCAAACATGAACACTCAAGCTATGGGTGCTCCTGCATTCCCAGGTGATCCTGGAGCCATGAATGCATTCTCTACTCAGGCTGTAGGTTCTGGTGATAGACCTTTCTCTTTGTTGCCACTTGCTATGCAGGTTGCTGCTCAGACTGTTGGTCTTGACTTAGTACCTGTTGTACCTATGCAAGGTCCTATGGGAGTTCTTACTTACTTAGACTTTGTATACGGTGGAGGTAGAGTTAGCAATGCCGGTAATAAAGTTACTGACAGTGCACCTTTGATGATCAAAGCCCAATACACATTGGCATCTGGAGTTTCTGCTCTTGCTGTTGATGATTTGGTTTACGTTGGTAATGGAGCTAACGCTTCTTACGAATTAACCTATGTTGGTAAATCTCGTATCGACGGTTACGGAATCTTCCGTGTAAGAGGTAACAACGATGCTTCTACTACTACTTTTGCTCAAGGCGAGGAAGGTTACGAAGCAATCTATGAAGCTATCACGAGTACTACTAACTTGTATTCTGATGCTGCTCTTAGCACTGACATCGGTGACTGGGCTGATACTCCTGAATTGGTAAAAGCTTTGGAAGACCACATTCCTGGATTCTCTGGAAATGCCTTCGAAGCTAACAACCCATTATCTGGTGCTCCTGCATTCACTGAATCTATCGATTCTGTGAATCCATACGAAAGAGGTGTTGGAGAATCTACTCCTGATAACATCATGGGTCTTTCATTGTTCAACAAATCAGTTGCTGCTAAAACTTACCAAGTTGCCGCTGCTGTTACTCGTGAGCAAGTACAAGACCTTAAGCAGTTCGGAATCGACGCAGTTGCTCAAGTAGAAGCTGTATTGGTTAACGAATTGACTCAATCTATCAACAAGTACATCTTGGATCGTATCTTCCGTAATGGAGCTACTAACGCAAGCAATGTTTCTACTGTAGACGGATTGAATCTTTCTGCTTACTACGTTACTGCTGCTGCATCTACTACAGTTAACTTAGGACCTGGTAATTCTAGTAATACTGACATTACTTTAACTACTGCTGGTACTGTTGTTAGCGGTGGAGGTGAAACTCAAGGTACTTTACAACGTAGAGTTCTTACTAAGATCTTAGCTGCTTCTAACTTGATCGCTACTCGTGGTCGTAGAGGACCTGCTACTTTCGCAGTAACTTCTGGTGAAATTGCAACCGCTCTTCAAGATGTTGCTGGATTCGTTCCTTACCCATTATCAAATACAGTTAACCAAGCTGGTGGATCTCTCTACCCAATCGGTGCTGTTGCTGGTGTAACTATCTATGTTGATCCAAACATGGCTTGGACTGACTATAGAGTTGCTGTTGGACGTAAAGGTGACGGAAACTCTCCAGGATTGGTATTCATGCCTTACTTAATGGCTGAATCTGTTGAAACTATCGCTGAAGGAACTATGGCTCCTAAAATCGCGGTTAAATCTAGATTCGCTTTAGTAGACGCTGGATTCCACCCAGAAACTATGTACTACACATTAGGTTTCGCATTCGGTTCAGGTGTAAGCTTGATCTAATCAACCTAATAAAGTATATCTTTAGAAAGGTCCACTTCGGTGGACCTTTTTTTGTTTATTGCTCCAATATATAATACAACAGAAAAATAATACTTATCATGAAATTATTATCTTTTGAAGGATATAAAATGTTAAATGAATCTTCTAAAGCTTTTGAAGCTGATTTAGATAAAACATTAAACGAAAACATTGGAGCTGCATTAGGTAGCCCTATTAAATTTACCAAGATTAAAAATAATGCAAAGAAATACCAACAGGCTTTGGTTCAGATAGCAATTAATAATCTTGATTATGAAAAGAAAAAGGCTGCAGGTTCCGCTGATAAAAATCAACTTGATGTTCTTAAAGCTGCAAATGCTCAAAAGAATCAGGCGCTAAAAGATACTGCATCTGCTATTTCCGATAGAATGGATCAATTAGCATCAACGGACGGTCTAAAAAAGGTTGCCTCTATTGCTAAGAATAAATCAAGAATGGCTGCTGCTGAAACTGCACTTAAGACTGCTGACGGCGAAGAAGCAAAAGCACTTAAGTTAAAGATTAAAGGTCTTAACCAAAAGGTTGCCGCTGATCAACAGGAGCTATCGGATTATGAAAAGAAATCTGATAACAAGACAGGACCTGATAATACAAATCAACAAAACACCGATAACGTAAAGGTTGATGACGGTAAAGAAAAAGGTGGTAAAGAAGAAGTTGATCAGGCTAAAATAGATGCTGCTCAAAAAGAAGTAGATCAAGCTAAGGCTGAATTGGATATTATAATCGGTAATGATAATGCGAAGGAAGAAGATAAAATTGATTTTCAAATCGCATGGGCCAAAGCAGTGATGAAAAGAAATAAACTTGAAGGTAAGGATACTACAAAAGACTCCAAGGCAATAGGTGACTTGATGCAAAGGAAACAAGAATTAGCTGCAAAAGGAAAAGATGGAGAAGGTCAACCTGAAGGCGGAAAGAAAGACGGTGAAGGTCAACCTGAAGGCGGAAAGAAAGACGGTGGAACACCTCCACCACCCCCACCGCCACCTCCTAGTAAAAAGAAAGACGGTGGAACACCTCCACCACCTCCACCGCCACCTCCTGGTAAAAAGAAAGAAGATGAGGAAGAAGGCGAACCTAAGAAAAAGAAAGCCGGTAACGAATCTTATGTAAACGAATCGGTTTCTGCTAAGTTCAGAAGGCTGATGGAAAATAGATCTTAATGTATAAAGTTCGTAAAATTAACTTTGGATGGTATAGAAGGCGGCATGGTATTCTTTTGGAGAATCTGCCGCCTTCAAAGCAACGATTCTTGGTAGAGAATGACTATCTTAAATGGTTAGAGCCAGACCCACAGACGTATGAAATCATATTTAAAGTGGAGGATATGAATGACCATGAAAAGAATCCTAACAGAATCTTATGGAATCCATTTAGGGAAACTTTTACTAATGTAAAAGAATTAGAGGCTGATTCAAATCTTATCGATTGGAATTGTGCAGTATGTCGAGTTGATATTAAATGTAGAATGGATTCAAAGAACATTGAAAACTTTGTATGTAAAAAATGTTCTGAAGCACATAACCGACGAAATAAAAGGGTTGATCAAAGAATAATAGATTCGTCCATTAAATTTACAAAACACTGCAAATCTCTTCTAAAAGGTGAACAGAGGGAGTTTCTCACCTATGTTCGTAGATCATCTAAAGGTTAATGCTTTTTCATAATTAATCTTAGGAAAGCATTTGATGTTACTTATAGGAGATGCATTGTATACTTGTACTTTTTTCTCTTTTAACTTTTCTGCTAAAATTTCAAATCCTGGTAAAAACTGATCTCTGTATATTTTATCTGATGTCATAGGAACAGGATATCCATCATGATAATGTCCTTTTATTCCATCATTTTTCATATCATAGCCTAAAAGTATAATTCTTTTTGCTCCTAATAGATATGCTAAATTAATAGCAGCATAACCACTATTATTACCATGGGCCAATCTATCTCTTGCTTCTTCCAAACCAAATTTAACACCTCTTTTTAGTACTTTAACATCAGGTGCATATCCAGCATTACCTTTAATTGTATACTTTAATCCTTTAAAGCGATTAATTTCTTGAGTGTACCAACGATATACTCTTGAATCAGTCCAATAAACAACATCTGCATTAGGGTATGTAATTAATGCTTTATTAATTGCAATAGTCTTTTTTCCTTCAAGACCTTTCCAATTAAATCCGGCCAAACTAGGACCTCCGCCAATAATGTATACAGTTTCACCTGACCATATTGGATCAACCTTTCCATTATACATATTCTTATTATGCTGAGATTCCATATTTACTCTAGCTTCATTCCTAGTAACAATAGGAATATTATTTGGGTTAACTGTAACCTTTGTTACATTTTTATTTATGACTTTTGACCTAATAATATTCCCAGCCCTCTCTTCTTTTATGATAGGTATTCTCTTATCGGTTCCTGATAGCTTTCTAATCCTCCTCATTTACACATGGATTTTTTTATTTATTTTGTCTTAAACCTATTGGAGATTCTTCATATAAAAATAAATTCTACATATGCGGAACGTCCAAAATATTCTTTTAACTGAAAAGTACCGACCTAAAAATCTAGATGATCTTATTACACCAAAGAGAGTAGGTGATAAACTTGCTAAAGGTGTTTATCAACATTTACTTTTACATGGTAGTCCAGGTACAGGTAAAACATCAGCAGCAAAAGCGTTGGTGAAACATTTTAACCACCCTTATCTTTACATTAATGCATCAACTGATACATCGGTTGATATTGTTAGAAATCGTATTACTGATTTTTGCGCAAATCGTTCTATCATGGATGAACCTGGTAAAATGAAGGTTATTATTCTTGATGAGATTGACGGTGTATCTGACCAATTCTTTAAAGCCCTTCGTGCTACTATGGATCAGTTTAATGTTAATGCACGATTTATTGCAACGTGTAATTATATTAATAAAGTACCTGATCCAATTCAGTCAAGATTTGAAATGATTGATTTTGATTTTACTAAAGAAGAAGAAACTGAAATTATGAAAAGTTACATAATGAGAATTCTTCAGATATGTAAAGCAGAAGATCTTAAGATTGATAAACATGCAGCAGTGGAATTAGTAAAGCGTAAGTTCCCTGATCTTCGTAACATGCTTAATCAATTACAAGGATTTAAATCACAAGGAATAGAAACTGTCACTGTTGAGGATATTAAACAATTCAGTTCGGTTTATAAAGATGTATATGATCTTATCATTGATCAAACTGATCCTGTTAAAAACTATCAGTATATGTTATCAAACTATTCTAATAGGACTGATGATGTACTTTCTTCTCTAGGTGCTGAATTCATTCAATATATACAACAAGAGAGGCAATCATATACACAATTCATTCCTCAAATTATTGTAACCGTCTCTAAGTACCAATCACAAAGACAACAGGTAATTGATCCTGCAGTATCAATGCTTGCTTGTATCTACGAACTGCAATCAATATTAAATGGAGCATGACACCTGAATTTTTAGATCAATTAATTAAACTCTTTCCTAATAATTATGAATTAGGAAATGCAATTAGGGCCTTTTGGCATATGAAGAGAGATAAGCCTAATTTAAGTATTGTTGAATTAGAAAATGAATTTCTTAGAAACTTTCAGAATAGCATTTAACCTGTTATTATTTTACTAAATATTAATATGAGAAAAACCGGCAGACATACCTTTGTTATAGACGGAAATTATTTTTTGTTTAGGACACTATATGTTTTACCAAGACGCGGTAAAACTAAAGAAATGCTTGGTACACAAGATGATGTAAATGCCTTTATGAAAAAATTGGCAACTGACTTTGCATACCAGGTTCGCCTTTTTGAAGGTCTTATTGATAAAATAGTTTGGACTATTGATTCAAGATCTTGGCGTAAAGATTTTTACCCAGAGGCTGACTATAAAGGCAATCGTAAACAGGATAGTACAATTAACTGGGAAAACTTTTCTAAAGTTACCGATGATTTTGTTTCATTACTTATTAAGAGTGGAGTTATTATTTCAAAGGTTGACGGCGCCGAAGGCGACGATCTTATGTATGCATGGAATACAGAATCTTTGGCTAATGATAAATCAGTTATCATGTTTACTGGTGACCGTGATCTTGTTCAATTAGTTAATAAGAGTGTAAATAACAATACCCATACTATTCTGTTTTCACCTGCTCATAAAAAGCTATACACATACCAAGGGTTTACTGAATGGATGGAATCTGAAACTGAAGAAGAAACCACTGATATTTTTGATCTTATGAAGGTATCTGTTTCACCAGAAAATCAGGCCAAAAAACTTATTCAAAATCTAATTAAAAAGAAAAAGGTAAACGTCATAGAAGTTGACCCAGAAGAATTCCGTTTCCGTAAAGTTCTTACTGGTGATGCTGGTGATAATGTACAACCTGCATATTGGTATGTATCTAAAAATCGTAGATACGGTATTAGTGAGAAAAAGGCAATCGATATTATTACAGAGTTTAAAGAAAAACATGGATCCCTTTCTCATATGTATCTTTATAATGATGAGTATGTCACTGACCTTGCCAATATTACTATTAGGGTTATGAAGGCTAAACATATGAGCAGAGAACAGATTATTGCCAACATTAAATCTAATGTAAACCTAATGGTACTTGCGGCGGAATCTATACCAGAAGGTATCCTAGACGAAATGTTCCGTTCAGTTGAATCTAAAATGAATATTAACACGTTGGAACTTAAAAAGGTTTCCACTATGAAAGCCCTTCTTGAAAATACACAATATGATGGAGACGAAAGTATTGCGGTATCTTCAAAGATCTTTAATGATGATGATGACGATGGGGATTTTTCATTCATTAAAGATAAGAAACAACAGAAGAAGATATTTTAAACCTTTGCTTAGATAAGCATATAAATATAAAATAGTAAATGAAATTATTTGACTATATAAAGGTTCTTTTTGGTAAGGATGAACAGTGGGATAAAGTAACTAACTACGATAAGTCAAAAAATTCTTTTATGACAAATCGTTTTATGAGTATTAAGTTTCCAATTCAGGCAAATTTATTTAATACTCTTAAAATAGATCCAGTAGGACAAGCTGAAGCATGGAGATTAGTTTCTTCTAAATTTAATAGAGTACCAGGCTTTATTTACACTAAAGTAAAAAAGCAGCCTAAAGAAAAAGAATGGGTACCAAACCCAAAGGCGGTTGAACTTTATATGAAATTTAATGAAATTGGCATGCGAGAGTTTAAAGAAGCACTAAAACATAACCCATCACAAGTTCAAACTTCGATAGATATATTAGAAAAACAGATGGGCAATGATGCTGATTGATAACACCTTTGAATTAGGGATTCCAACTCACATTGAATTTACTCTTTATAAATTTGATTACATTGACAGTGTCATTATTACAAGAGTATTAAACGAATGTAAAAATTACAATACGGAATCCAGTATTTACACTATTAAAGTAGATTCATTTAAGAATGCTATAAAAGGAAGTAAAAGACTACTTAGAGAAATCTTAAAAGCTGAAACTGATGGTTTATCATCTAGTCCTGATAATAAGCCTAATTCAATGCATTTCTTATGGTCTATTATGGATAGACTAAATAATCTTGAGTGGTTAACATTTAAGATATCTTATGATAAGAAATATACCAGAATGGTTAAGATTGAAAATAGGTCTGTGATGAGTTTTTACTTTAAAATTAATGAAGGTATTTTTGATCTTACTAAAGTATTTGAAAGAGAACAACTTGATATTATCAATAAAAAGATAATCCAGTTTGGTATAATGAAAAATAAGTATCTTGAAAGATCTTCTTTTTTTTATATGAAAGCTTCTGCACTTCTTGAGATATTTACTCAATTGGAAGTTGACGGTGAATTAAGTACATTTGAAATTCTTGATCATATTGATCCTAAACTTGAAGAAGACGATCCTATATTGGTAGTAAAGACAGACTATACCCCTTATTAAGGGATATATAAATAAAATTGTCTTTATTATGAAAAAATTTCTGAGTAGATGTTGTGAATCAAAAAGAGAATGTGTTACCTACCTTGTAGTTTTTCTTTGGGTAGTGGTAGGTGTAACCGCAACCTATTTTGATACAAATCTCACAGACCTTGCCGCATATTTCATATCTCTTACTGGTTTCGTTGCTACATATATTTTTGGTGAGAGTGTAAGAAAGAGTTCTAAACCTTCTGTTTTTTTAAAGGGGCCTAATAGTAGAAGAGAATCCATGATGTACATTACTATTGGATTATGGCTAATTGTTGGTATGTGGGTTATAATTAATAGAGCAGATCTTGTTGGGGCTAGTGCATATTTTGCTGCATTAACTCCTTTCGTTGGATCATATATTATTGGGGAAACTTTTAAAAAGGAATCTCAACAAGAATCATTGGAACAAATAAATTCATAATAGATGGCAGTTACTGGAACAACAACAAATGAGAATGGTGATGCTATTCTTATAAGTCTACAAGAACCGTATAAAAATGTAGTTGAAGTAATATCTTATTCTGATGTAACTGTCGGTGAAGATACTTCAGTGTTTTTTAGCAAATCTTTTAGATGGGGAATAGATGGTGTCACGTATTCTGATTGGGTTCCTTTAACAAATGTGAATCTAGAAGCCTTATTATTAGATCCAAATAATCCATTTTGGATTCAATATAAGTATGAACAGGTGGGCGACGGCACACTAGAATTTAAGTCTATATCACTTGAAATAATTACAGACGGTGGAATAATTTGTAAAGTTCCTCAAGTAGAATGCTGTGATGGTCAAACTTTATCAGGTGCACAAAACTTAGTTGTTGATTGTTGTGGTACTTCATGGAATCCTTATGATTTATCTAGGGCATCCCAGATGTATAACCAACTTTCAGCAGTTGCATCTAACCTTTTTGGTTTCTGCGTTGATTACTTTAAGACTTCTGCTGACCAAAGAAGTAAAGATGTAATACTTAAAGAGTATTCTTTATTTGATGTTATTGCAAAAGCTGAAGTAAAAATTATGATACCGGATAATGAACTTCCAACTAGGGAGATTCAGTTTAATCCTCTTATGATGGACTTTCCTGTTCAATTTGAAGTTCATATTGTAAAATCTGCGTTTGAAGCTGTCTTTGGTGTTGGTTCAAAACCAGAGATGAGAGATTACTTATACTTTAAGCAGTATATGAATAAGATGTATGAAGTAGATGCAATTGCAGAAGCAGATGACTTTTTATATACCGGTTCATATTGGAGAGTAAGTCTTGTACCGTATCAACAAAGAACAGCTGTTCTTTATCCTGATAAAAACATTGAAGATGCTAAAGACGAACTTGTTTCTAGCGTTGAAGAAAAATTTAAAGAAGAGAGAGAAAATGAATTCCAGGATGTAAGAAAGCCTAATCAGTATAATACAATTGGTTCTCTTTCTAATGATTATGTTAGAAGGATTCTTGATAAGAAACTAATTATTAAAGAAGAGAATGTTTACAACAATTGGACAATAATATCTAAATATCATTATCAATTAAATACACTAACACAAAGGGAAGAAGGTGTTGAATACAGATACGATAAAGGATGGATTACTTCTGATGACCGCTCATTTACATTTTGGGTAAGACCTCAGTATACTAACCCAATAGGTGAAAATGTTTTAGTTACAAGCATAAGTAACAGTGGAGGTAAAGTAAAACTCAATACATCTGGGTTACCTACTAAAGCATCCGAAAAAATATATGTTGGTGACTGGGTAAGAGTGAGTGGCACAAAGTCATATAATGGTATACATAAAATTATTGCAATAGGAAATACTAGTATTGATTTAGACGTTTCTTATGTAGATAATATTACACAAGGTACCCCAAGATTTAATAGAGAAAAAAGTTGTAATTTCTTAATATATGAAAATGAACTATTGCCACCTACACAATTTGTATCTTTAACATATACACCTACTACATTTATTATTAAGCTTAATGATACCTATTATAAGTATGGTTTATCTTCAGAAGGTGTGACATTAGTCAAGGATAAATGGTATGCATTTGTTATAAACCTAAATAGTTTAGCAAGACAGTTAAGTTTATTTGTATATGATACTTCTTCTCCAACTGGTTCAATTAATCCAAATCAGCAACAATCTTTAAATAAGGTATACACTGAAACTAAAGAATTTACTCCAATAGCAATTCCTGATTCAAATAAGTGGAAGCTGTTAGGTTCTCCAACTGATATTACAAATATTAGAATTTGGAAAAAGCCAATAGAAGAAGAATTACAAAATTTAATATTATCTCAATATGTAGTAAAGGATACACACTTGACTTTGCTATTAGATAATGCCGCCCCTCAGCTTCTTATTGATAGATCAACTAATCCTAGATAACCTAGAATATATAATATAAATTTAGGGATTAATGAAAGAAGAGTCTAAAGATAGATTTAGAGATTCATTAGGTGATTTATTAAACGATTTACCTGATGAAGTACCAGGATTGGATGAAACTCCACAATTACCAAAAGTAAGAGCCGAAAATACTCAGTCTGCTGCATTAGCTAGAGCAACAACTAAAGCAAAGAGTGTTATGTCTAATCTCTTAAAGTTTTATTTAAGTGAGGAGATAATTGAGGAACATGAATACATTAAAGCAAAAGCCGAGCTTGATGAATATGCATTAAGTATGCTCATTCGTCAAATGCAAAATAGCGAATATGCTATTACTGCTTTAATGGATCAAATCAATGAAGGCGATGTTGCACCAAGAATGTTTGAGGTACTTAGCGATCTTCAAAGAACTCTATTAGATATTATTAAAAGTCAGACAATGTACATGGTTGCAATTGAAGAAAATGCAAAAAAGATATCAAGAGATATTGATGTATATCATGGCAGCTCAGAATCAAATAGTCCTACAAATAAACAAGGTGGTATTAAATCTAGAGGAACTAAAGATTTAATGAGAGCCTTACAAGATACCATTAACGAAGAAGATATACAAGACGTTGATAGCGATGAAGATGAAAATGAAGAATAAATATGTTCTCATTAGAGAATGCCCTCAGGAAACTGTTACTGCAGGTGGAATTATTATTCCTGAGGAAAAATACAATCGTAAAGCTGTAGTACTTTTAGCAGGAGATGATGTAGATGTAAAAGAAGGCGATACGATAATAAAAACAATAGGCAAAGGAACCATTCATAACTTTGGAGATGAAGAACTTGAAATCTTACATGAAAATCATATCCTTGCCGTTATAGAAGAAAATGCCACAGAGACCCCAAGCACCTAGCGCAGGCTTTGAACTTAGTGTTGGAAAAGCCGAGCAGTCGTTTTCATGGACAAGTGAAAAGGTTGAACAACTTATGCTTGCTTTGGAAGAAGGCTATAAACCTAAGTCAACTCCCTTTTATGAAGGTAATCCAAACCTAAGAAAAGGCAACATTGTATTTAATTATACTGCACATGAAATTAGAGAGATAAAGAAATGTGCAACTGATATCGTATACTTTGCAAATACCTATTGTACTGTAATGACCGATTTTGGTCTACAGACAATTAAACTAAGAGGATACCAGGAGGAAATGCTAAGGCAATTCCAGGCAGAGAGATTTAATGTATGTTTAGCATCTCGTCAGATTGGTAAAACAATTTGTTCATCAATCTTTATTGCTTGGTATTCATTATTCAATTATGATAAGAATTCTCTCGTTCTTTCAAATAAGGGTGCTACCACGAGAGAAATCATTGATAAGGGTAAAACAATTCTTGAACATTTGCCATTCTTTTTAAAACCTGGGGTTTTAAAATGGGATGTATTTAATTCTAAGTTTGATAATGGCTGTCGTATTATAGGTCAAACTACAACTAAAAAGGCAGCGATTGGTTTTACTATTCATTTGCTATTTATGGATGAGTTTGCTCACATCCCTCAAAACTTTGTAGAAACCTTTTATGAAAACGTGTATCCAACGGTATCCGCTTCTTCAAACTCAAAGGTTATTATTACAAGTACTCCTAATGGGTTTAATAAGTTTTATGATATTTACTCAGCAGCCGAAAAAGGTACCAATGAGTATACCCCATTCAGAGTTGATTGGTGGGATGTACCTGGGAGAGATGAGAAGTGGATGCGCCAAGAAGTTGCTAACTTAGGAAGTGAGGAAGCATTTAATAGGCAATATGGAAACCAGTTTATTGCAAGTTCCTCATTACTATTAGGAGCTGACAGTCTTAAAAAACTTCAAACTAATCAAAAAGAATTTGTTCATCGTGAACTTCCTGCATTTGAAGAAGAGGATGTTGATTATGATGGTATGCTATGGGATCCAACCTTTGATTTAGAAGAAATTGAAGAAGATACTAATTACTGGGTATTTTCAATTGATATTGCAGAGGGTAACGGCGGTGACTATTCCATTATTAATATCTTTAAGATTGAGATGATGGATGAAAAAGATTGGAACAAAGTTACTTCACCAGGTAGCTTTATTGACTTTTTTAGACTTAGACAAATTGGAAGATTTAGAAGTAATGAACATACTATAGAAGAATTTGCAAAGGCAATTTATATTCTTGCTTTTGATATGTTCTATTCTGAAAACGTTAAGATGATCATTGAGTGGAATATGTTTGGTGGAGAAGTCATTAAGAGATTAGAAACTGTCTTTCCACAGAGAAATGATTTTGATGAAGAAATGATTGTTAAGTTTAAGCATCGTATTGATGCAAGGACAAAGCAATTTGGGCTTAAGGTTAAGAAAGACAATAAACCTATCTTTTGCCAAAACTTTAAAAAGTATGTAACACAGAATAGAATTATTATAAAAGATAAGAAAACTGTTTATGAAGCTTCTACTTTCGGAAAGATGCCAAACGGATCATATGCAGGTCAATTAGGAAACGATGACCTAATAATGACATGTATAAATAGTTCTGAATTCTTCTTTACTTTAGACTTTTCTGATTTTGCTGAAGAGATTTATGATGAGGTAGAACAAGATGTCCAAGATAAGATTGATGCAATACTGGAAAAAGATTCTAAGGGAGGAAATCTTAATTACGATATCTATGATCTCATATAAAAAGTATCTAGGTAGTGGATATATAAAAAAAGCAAATAAAAAAAATAATATAAGATGGCACTAGATCCGAAAATCGCTTCTCTTAAAGCTGCAGGTACCTACCGCTTTGAGTTTGACAAAAGTCAAGTTGTTAGCATTCCTGCCAACCAGACAAGATTAATTGTTGGCTTCTCAAAAAGAGGACCTTTCAATACACCAGTTTTTGTCCCAGATACTGCATTTTTTAAGCAAGTATTTGGAGATATTGATAGAAACTTGGAAAGAAAGGATTCTTATTTTCATAGAAGCTGTCTATCTGCATTAGAAAGAGGTCCAATTTTGGCACTTAACCTATTAGCATTAGACTCAGACGATACAGTTGATTACATTAAGTTAGGTACTGCATCTACACCAGAAGCACAAATTAACGCAGGCGCATCCGGAGAATATCAAAAGTTTTACAACAGAGATAAATTCTTTTTCCCTGATAGCGATGCATTTTTAGATAATGTTGGGGCAAATAGAAATACATTAAGCTCAACTTCAACAAATGATCTTTTAGATTTTGTTAACTTAGGTCAGAATCCTATTTCTGTAATTGTTAAAAAGGCAGCTAATGCAAATGTTGCTTCATTTAATGTAACGGTTGAAGAATGGTATGGGGCGGCAAACGTTCCAGGATTCTTGGATAAGAATAGCTTAATCTCTGACTTCATGGTAGATGTATTTGTTATCGGTGGAGATTTTGGTGGAGATTTTAGTTCAGCTACTCCTTACGAAAGATTTGAGGCTGATCCAACATTCCAAACCTATTTTGATAAAACTAAAGGTATTCAGAGAAAGGTATTCCAATCTGATACTACCGATACTAAATTAAATGAATTCTTTAATGAATCTGAGGTTAACCTAATTGCAACTTATACTGCATGTTTGATCCCTGATTTTGTGGATCTTATTGGTAATAACCTTTTCATTGAAAAATTAATCAACGCAGACACTGCTACTACTGGTTTATTCTGTGCTGTTAATGAAGATCTGTTTAGCGGAGACTTTTTGATTGACGGTGTTGCTGGTGGTATTGATTTAATTGGACATAACATTGAATATACTCAAGCAACTAGTATTCAGGACGATGTAAACTTCTTATCTTATAGTGGTGCTATTGTATCTGATCTTTCATATGCAAGAAATGCACAAGCAGTTAATACTGCTACTGTAAGTACTGAAGTAGTTACAACAACCGCTATCACCGGAGGTTCTATTCAAGTTTCTGTTGTTGGTTCTGCTGGTGATGCTGTTTATGATGCATTCGCAAGTATGACTGCAAACAGTTCAAGTGCTGTAGGTTCCTTTATTAAAGGTGCTGTAAGTGGTAAATTTGTTCCGGTTTTATCTGTTAATGTTACAAGCACAACAGTTACATTAATTATGTCTGATACTGGTGGTATTGTAACAGGAGACTTCCCAACAGCTGGAGGAACTGTATATACTTATATTAATGAGGATGATTTTAACTTCACCGTACAGGAATTTGATGGTGCTTCTTCAAACTCACAAGTAATAGGTTCTTATGGAAGTTCACTTTACACTGCATTCTCTAATGGTACTGTTACCGATGGCGATGAAGCAGTATACGAAGTAGGTGGAACTCAATATACCTCATTCTTGGTATTTAATGCTGCTGACTATGGATACATTCATACAGCAGTTCCAACTACCGGGGTTGATAAAATTGAAATATCCGATCCTTCTTATTACTTGCCTTCTGTTAGAATTGTTGCATACCAAGAAGATGGATATGTAAACCTAACTCCTAAATCTGAATTTGATATTGATGGTACTGGAGTATTCTTAGATTCTAATGCATCTGCTTTAGCTGCAAATACTTTAGGTGTTCAAACTCTAAAAGGAGCATTAAACCTTACTATTGATATCTTGGCAGATTCTGATGATGAACCTAGTTTGAAACCTAACCAGGTACTTATCGCTGCTAATTCTCCAGAAGCTGCTGATGTAGTTGTAGGTAATTACTTGTTGAATTTTGAAGGTTCTATTGCGGTACCTCATTCAAGATTAACCAGAATTAATGAAGTTATAGGTGGACAAACCACTACTCAGTTCCCTGTTATTCCTGCTGGAGTAACTGCACTGTTAGTAACTTGTCAATCTGAAATTTCTGTAGATACTGTTGGGGCCGATAAGAAAGTTGAATTGTATTACCCAATCGATAGATGGGTTGATTACTTAAACATCTTTACTTTAGACGGATTCCAATTAGATGTTACTAAACACGTACCTGATGGTTCTAATGATAGACAAAATGCTATCTTAAGTGGAACTTTAAGTGGTACTAATTTATACAAAGCACTCACTGATAGAGAAACTATTAACTTCCGTTATGTCGTTGATACTTTCGGAAATGGAATTGAGAGTGGATCTAAGGCAATCTTTACACAGTTATGCCAAGATAGAAAGAATGCATTTGCTATTCTTAATGCACCTTCTGCTAAGGACTTTAAAAATAACACTGATCCTTCTTTCTTAGATGCAACTGGAAGCCTTTCATCTAGACTAATTTCTACTGGAGGTGATCTTACTAAGAATCCAACTGTTAGATACTCGTTGCCTTCACCAACTCAAGGTGGTAGCTGGGGAGCATTCTATTATCCTTACATTACCGTAAGAGATCTTGGAAAGAACATTAATGTTCCACCTGCTGCTTATGTTTCTAATAACTTTATTGCAAAATATGAAAATGCTTTACCATGGTCATTAGTTGCAGGAGTTCGCCGAGGTGTTGTAGGAGGTACTGGAGTTGTAGGATTAGAACTTAACTTAGATAAGGAAGATAGAGAATACTTGGAGCCATTTGGATTGAATCCAATTGTATTCCAAAGCGGAACAGGTCCAACTATCTTTGCAAATAAAACTGCGCAACAAACGCCAAAATCTGCTTTAAGTTCAATTAACGTTAGAGAGGTTGTTATTTACATCCAAGATGGAATTGAGGCAATCCTTAAGAACTACTTGTTCGAGTTCAATACTGCTCAAACGAGATTAGAGATTAAGACTCTTGCTGATAACTTCTTAACAACTGTTCAAAACGATGATGGTGTTTATGACTTCAGAAATATTATGGATGAAACCAATAATACACCTGAGGTTATTGACCAGAATGTTGGTATTCTTGATACTTACATTGAACCAGTAAGAGGAATGGAAATTCTTGTACAAAGAACCACAATTCTTAGAACTGGAGCAATTAGTACAGGAAACTTCCAATAAGAAAAAGAAAAGAGAATAAATAAAAAAATAAGATAAGTTATGCCATTACCACATTATACGCAATCAAGGGCTAGCAGTCAAAGATACGAACCAATTCAACCTAACTTGTTTGAGGTTACTATCTTTAGCCCACTAGGCGATGATACAGGTTTGATCTTAGAGCATGTTAAGACAATTGGAGGTTTGAATAACCTTAATCCATCAGTAGATGCAATCGGACAGAAATATAAGTTTGCTGACCGTTCATTTGCAAGTATGCCAGGACAGACTTTCGTTGATCTAACTTTAAACTTCACTCTTAACTTGAATGAAGCTAATGAAAACTACATGTACAATACCTTCCGTAACTGGTATAAATTAATCTATGATCCTTTAACTGGTGAAATGGGATTAAAGAAAGACTATGTTGGAAGTATGATCATTGTACAATACAACAGAGCAGGTGATATCTTTAGAAAGATTACCTGTAAAGATGTATTCCCAACAGGTCAACCAGATTTCGTAGATGAATTGAACTATGAAACTGCTGATGCCGTTGAACTTTCAATGACTTACCGTTGTGATCATTGGGTTGAGGAAAACGTAGGAGCTTAATCTAAACTCTTTATATAGAAAAACTGGCCATAGGCCAGTTTTTTTGTCATCACACTAATATATAATATAGAATACATATTACATAATTATGATCATATTTAAAGTTGAAAATGTTAATGACGGTAAAGTTTACATCGGTTACTCTGTAAACGATAACCCAAATAACTTAGGAACGGGTAAATATATTAAAAGGGCAGTTAAAGACTTTGGCATAAAATCATTTACTCGAGAAATACTAGAAACCTTCGATGATGAAGAGTCTTTAGGAAAGATAATGGACCGAGTAGAGTTTTGGATTAAAAAGTACAAAGCTGATAACTCTAAGTACGGCTATAATGAAAGCGTACAAGAAATGATACCTCAAAAGAAAAGGTTAACTAAAAAATTACAAGTTTTATTAACGCCTGAGGATGAGGATAACTTAAATTCAATTATCATACAAAAATCAATGGAACATGGTATTAAACCTGTTCCTGTTTCAAGATATGTAAGAAGCCTTATAGTTGAGCATATCGTCGAAGAAACTTCACCAGAAAAACAGTTAACAAAAATTAAATAACAATGAGTACTCACGAAGAAGACATTAAGAAAGAGTTTGCAGCAGCTGAAGGAATTCAGGATGTTGAATCAACTCAAATTAAAGAAGATGGTACAGTTTCATCTTTAGGAAAGGTAGATCCTACTAGAGGAATGGGACTTACTTCACCAGATGATCCAGAAATTAAAAGAATCCAGGAATTAGCTGGATACGTTAAATTAGATTTAAGTAGATTACCTTCACGTGGTCGCTTTTACCGTGAAGATTTTGAAATCCACCTTAGAGCAGCTCGTGTTGGAGAAATTCGTGATTTTTCTACAATGGAAGAAGATAACATTAGAGATGTTGATGAAAAGCTTAATTCTCTTCTTGTTAATTGTACAAAAATTATGTACGGTAACCAAAGAGGATCTTATCGTGATATTCTTGAAGAAGACCGAATCTTTATTATCTTAACTATTAGAGAAATTACATTTAAGAACGGTGAAAACAAATTGATGATGCCTGTTGGTAAAAAGAAATGTACATCATCTGCATGTAAATCTCAGGATAGCGTGGAACTTAAAACTGACAATTTACAGTTCCAAGAAATCGATGATCTGATTGGAAAATATTATGATGATCAAAATAGATGCTATACCATTCCAACAAAAAGTCATGGAGAGTTGACATTGGCACCACCTACAATTGGTGTTATGAGGGCTATCACTGACTGGGTTAGAAAAAGAGAAGAAGAAAATAAACCTTGGGATAAATCTACATTAAGTATTATCCCTTATATTCAAAGAGAATGGCGAGCATTTAACGATAAAGAAATCTTTTCTGCTGTAACAGCATTACAGGGATGGGATTCTGGAAAATATTCAATCGTATATCGTCTTATTGAAAAAATGAAATTAGGAGTCAAACCGGAATTTGTCTATCCTTGTATATCTTGTGGCGCGGAGGTCACAGTTCCGCTTTCCTTTCCCGGAGGTGTCAAGGCTCTCTTCATTATTTCAGATATCTCTTCTGAACTTCTTTAAGATTAGAGTTCTACTTATGGAAAAATTGCATGTCCAGCCAACTGAGCTGGATATGCTTCCATTTTATGAATACGAATACACTCTTGAAATCTACAATGATATAGTTAAAGAGCGTAACGACGAGGAGAAGAGGTCAAGTTCTTCTTACGAAGACAAATATAAACCTAACTCAATGCAGAAAACAGCGCAAAAACAGATGAGTAGTTATAAAATGCCATCTATGCCTAGCATAAGCATGCCGAAGTTCTAAATATATAATGTAATGGCAGCTGTTACACTCAAAGACTTAATGGATCCGCTATCCAAAATTGCAGCGGCAACAGAAGCGACTAACGAAAAATTAGACGCTTTTGTTGCTATGGCAACTGGAAGTGGTGGGGCTAAGAGTTTAGAGGATGCTATCTATTATGAGCTGCAGGCCCAAACTGAATACCTTAAACAAATTGAACTTAATACTGGAAAGAGTTCTATTGCATTAGGAGGTAAGGGTGGTAAAGGTGGCAAACTTTCAGCTGCAAAAAATGCAGGTGATGTCCTATCGGCATTAGGTGCCAGTGCTATGGAATTGGCTACTGGTCTTGTAGCATTTAGACGTGTTAAGAGAAAGACCTCTCAACATTTTATTGATACAATAAGAGAAACCTTTGGGGTTTTAGAAGACATTAAGAAACCTAAAAAGGTAGCCAAGGCAGCAGAGACTTTAGAAGTAATGGGTAGTTCTATACTTGGGTTTTCAAAGTCATTAGCAAAATCAGTAATACCTTTAGCAATAGTTGAAAAGCTAGGTGGGCTAAATTTATTAGCTAGGGTTGTTACAAAAGTAAGCGACATTTTTAATGAGTTAGGTCAAAATAAAGATGCAAAGAAAGGCGCTAAAACCTTACAGATAATGGGAGATTCTTTGCAAAGTTTTGCAAAAGGTCTAGTCTTTGCTGCTGTTGCTTCTGCTGTTGGTATTTTATTTACACCTATCATTGGGGCTGCGATAGGTATTATGGCGTGGGTTTTTACCAAGGTAGGTAGAAAAGATAAGCAGATAAGGAAAGGCACTAGGGCTGTGGATAGGATGGGGGATGCTATGAAATCCTTTGCAATAGGATTAGCATTCTTTGCTCTTACCGCTGCTCTTATAATAATGGCACCGGTTGTTTTAATAGGTATGGTTGCTAGCCTTGTTTTGATAGGAGGAGCATTCTCTTTACTTGGTAGTAGAAAGATGTCTAAAAATATTCGTAAAGGGGCAGCCGCAGTAGCATTAATAGGATTAGGATTAATAGTATTCTCTGTTGGTCTTGGAATATTCCGTCTTGCTACAGCTGGGCTGGGATTGATGGATGTTTTAATTCAATCTGCTGTTATCTTAGGTATAGGTGTGGCTACTGCATTAGTTGGTAAATTTGGATTGTCCAATATTGCACAAGGTGCATTATCATTGGCTCTAAATGGTTTAGGTTTACTTGTATTCTCTTTAGGATATGTTCCTTTTGCCAAAGCTACAGAAGGTATGGGCCTTGGTGATATCTTAGTACAATCCGGAATCCTATTAGGAATCGGTACGGTTATGGCTTTAGCCGGATTGGCTGTTGCTGCTACAGCTGGGGCTGCTCTATTAGGTCCTGCTCTATTTGCTGCTGCTGGTGGTGCATTACTCTTATTAGCACCAGGTCTTAAGGCAATGAAAGAATTAGATTATTCTGAACAAGATGCCAAAGATCTTGCAACGGTATTAGGTGGTGTTGCGATGGCATTCTCTGGTGTTGATCCCGAGGCTGGTGCATTTGGTATGCTCAAGGGATTATTTACTAGAGTTATGCAGAGTGGTGCTGGCTTGGCTGCTGCCGGAATGTATGCAGCTGCAGGCTACGCATTACAGGAACTATCAAAAGGTTTAACTGATTTTAAAGCTGTTGGGTTTGACGAACAAGATTCTAAGGAATTGGCTGTTGCATTAGGTGCTGTGAGTGGGGCATTTGCTCAAGCAGGTGGAGAACCTGCTAGCCCTGGTGGATTATTTGGTGCAGTCTTTGGAAACATGTTTAGCCCCAATGCGGTTGAACGTGGTATTGATTCTGTTATGGGAGCAGGTGATGCTCTTAATGAGGTTACAAAAGGGTTAGCTGCATTTCTTGATCTTAAGAAGGCATACAAATTAGATAATAAAGCATTTGAAGAAGGTGGTTACCTTAATGTTGCTATTACCGATACTTTAGGATTCTTAAGTAAAGCATTTGCTACAATTGGAGGAATGGAAGTCCAGGATGGATGGGGTCCATTTAGTTGGGATGAGAACCTAGTTGAGAAAGGTATTGATGCAGTTAAGGGTTCAGGTAATGCTCTTAAAGATGTTACGACTGGATTAAAATCATTCTTGGATTTACAAAGGGAATATGGTCTAACCACAGAATCATTCCAAGAAGGCGGTTACCTTAATGTTGCTATTACAGATACCTTAGGATTCTTAAGTAAAGCATTTGCTACTATCGGTGGCATGGAAGTTCAAGATGGATGGGGTCCATTTAGTTGGGATGAAAACCTTGTAGAGAAAGGGGTTGATGCGGTTAAAGGAGCAGGTACAGAATTAACTAACATTGCAACTGGATTGAAATCATTTCAGGAAATGATAGATGCTGGAGTTGATTGGGATGCATTAGCCAGTGCTGTTACTAATACACTAACTTTCGTTGGTGATGCTTTTGCTGTAATTGGAGGTAAAGAAGAAGAGGACGGTTGGTTTATCTTTAGTTGGGATGAGAATCTTGTTGCAAAAGGTGTCGATGCAGTTGCTGGTGCTGGAACAGAATTAACTAACATTGCAACCGGATTAAAAACATTCCAGGAAATGATAGACGCTAATGTTGATTGGGATGCATTAGCCGATGCTGTTACTAAATCATTAACCTTTGTCGGTGATGCTTTTGCTGTAATTGGAGGTAAAGAAGAGGAAGATGGTTGGTTTATGTTTAGTTGGGATGAGAATCTTGTTGCAAAAGGTGTTGAAAATGTTCAAGGTGCTGGAACAGAATTAAGTAGTATTGCAGAGGGTCTTAAGGCATTTGCAGACAAGGATATAGACTTTAAGACAATTGGGGAAACTGTAAGCTTTGTTTTATCAACTGTTGGTGATGCATTTGCTTCAATTGGAACAGGTCAGCCTTCAAGCAATCCATTCTTAAGTTTCTTTGGATTCCAAGAAAACGCTGTACAAAAAGGTATTGAATCAGTCTCTGGAATTAATGAAGCATTAATGGAAGTTACGGATGGTCTTAAGTACTTTATGGATATTTTCCAAGGTGAATTTGAAGATGCTAAATCAGTTGGGGATGCCATCTCGTATACCCTTACTGCTGTAGGTAATGCATTCGCACACATTGGTGGACAGCAAGTTACTAAAGAAGTTAAAGGAATGTTTGGCTTTAGTACTTCATGGAGCCAAAATGCTGTTGAGGTAGGTATTGATGCAGTTAAAGATATTAACAAATCATTAATTAGTACTGCATTCCAATTAAGAACATTTATGGATACGATCGACGATCCTTATGCGGTAGCCGATGCAATCACTGCACTCTTTACTTCTATCCAAGATTCATTTATGTTCTATTACGATAATCCTGACTTTGCGGATAAGGTAGACCACATGGAAGGATTCTTAACAGAAATCTCAGATCGTGCCAAAGACGGTTCTTTAACGGTTGCTGCTAACGAGATGCAAAGAATTACAGCTGCTATAAATAAGATTGATCCTTACAAGGCTGAAAAGTTTGCTGAATTATTTAGTTCTGCTGGAACATTAACCCGTAACAAGAAGGCACAAGAAGAACTTATTAATGCTATTAAAGAAATTAAGGAACTTCTATCGTCTGAAGGTGGCGAAGGTGGCGAAGGTGGTGGTATTTTAGCTGGTCTTAAAGGTCTTTTCAGCGGAGGTGGTGGCAAAGGTCCTGATATGTCACAATTAAACTCTACATTAGGAAGAATTAATACTACATTGGGTTCATTGCCTGCAGCAATTGAAGGAATCACTCTTAAGGTAGTGGAATCATAGAATAAAACTCTTAGATTCATAAAACTAAGTTAACCTGTTACTATATAAAATTAACAGAGAGTTAACGAAAATAGTATATTATGGCTAAAAGTATTGTATGGTTTGATTTAGAAACTACAGGTGTAAACACAGCAACGGATCGTATTATTGAGATCTGTATGATAAAGACCGATCTTGATGGAAATGAAATTGGATCTTTTTATTCCCTCGTAAATCCAGGTACTAATGTTGAATGGAGACAAGAGGCGATTGATAAACATGGAATTACACCAGATCTATTAGAAGACCAAGATAGGTTTGAGGCTATGGCAAAAGAAGTTGTTGACTTCATTGGTGATAGTGATCTAGGTGGCTATAATGCACTTTACTTCGATATCCCAATGCTTACCGAAGAACTTATGAGAGCCGGTATCGTTTTCAATCATCGTAACCGAGCTGTTATTGATCCTTTCCTTATTTACTCAAAATATGAAAGAAGAGACTTAAGCACGGCATATACGAAATACACAGGTAAGACTTTAGAAGGTGCACACCGTGCAGAGAATGATATTCGTGCAACAATGGAAATCTTCCAGGCTCAACGTGAACTCTATGATATGCCACAAACAGTTGAAGAAATTGATAAAGTAGTTAATGAATCTCGCCAAACACAAGTTGACCTAAGCGGTAAGTTTAAGTTTGCTGAAATTAATGGCAAGAAAGAAATTATCTTTAACTTTGGTAAATGGAGTGGAAAACCTTTCCGTGAAGTATATGAAGCAGATTCACGTTATATTGAATGGATGATTGATAAAGGAGAATTCTCAAAGGAAACCAAAATCATCGCTCGTAAGCTTATGGAAAAGATGAAAGCTGAGCCTGAAATGCCATTCTAAAAATTGTTAATAACTTTTTGAAAAAAGTCTAGGAAAAGTTTTCAATTCCCAAAAATTTGTATTATATTTATAATATACAAATTTAAACGGAATATGAAATACGAAAACGGATACCTTCCTAAAATTGCCTTCCACATGGCACAAGGTAATACTGACCGCGTGGAATACTTTACCCATCGTCAAATCGCTCGCTATGGAGAACTTACTCCATGGGATATGGGATGGATCTCAACCCAAGTTAACTCTATCCTTCGCCAATGGGCACAGGAAGAAAAGGAATTTAACTCTCACCTTAACTACATCTAATCATGGAAAAAGGAACTATAGTAAAGTATGATGGTGGATTCTACCGCATTACTCGCGAAACCAAGAACACTGTTAATCTAGGAGCTATCTTTGGTAACCATGTTTACCATAAAGGAATTCAAAAGTCTGAGGTTACCGAAGCTCATGATGAGTGGTACCAAAGATGGACTCAGTCTGAAACTTATATGTCAATGTAAATATGATACGAGAAAAGAAACAACATAGTGGACCAATTATCGTGGATCTTACTGGTCCTGATGGAAATGCATTTGCTCTAATTAGCCTTGCCCAGAATTTGGCAAAGCAATTGGATTATGAACCACAACAACGCGGAGAACTTACCACTGAAATGATGAGCGGTGATTATGAAAATCTCATTCAGGTTTTTGACCGCCATTTTGGAGAACTTGTAATTTTAGAACGATGAAAATGGATATCTCAAAACTTAAAGAAGTTGAAAAAGCATTTGGTCAATTTGAAGTTGGCCGTATTATGGGAGATGGTAATCATAACTATTTCCGATTTGGTTATTGGAGACCGGTAGATCTTGGAGTACTCCAGGAAATCATGGGACCTTCAATCGTGGTAGTCGAAGATGACGATTATGATGAAGACTGTGGTTGGAAGTATTCATATACACTCTATGAAAAATGGGAGTGGGAACTGCGTAAAGCTAAAAGAGAAAGAGAAATGGCTTATTGGCAACAAAAACTAAAGGAGTCATAAGCAATATAAATATCAAACAGTTCTTTGAAAATATGGGGGTGACCGGCTTTTGACAATTTGTTAGAAGTATTAGGTACAGCACGGGTGATGACCTACATCAAACAAGTAAGTGGCAACACTGAACTTGCGATGGCAGCCTAAGAGTTAGGCACTAACGCACACCATCCTATTGAGTATGCTTGTAGATAGATAAGGTGTTAAAGGAAGCAATTGAGGGAAAAAAGGTTTATAGTACCTCTATCGAAACCACGAGAAACCTTGAGGAGAAATCCAATACCCATTAAGATCGGCTCTAGTGGTAGGTTCGCTGACCAAAGCTAAAAACGTCAGTCCAAAAACTTTAAGGCAAAAAGTTTGCCAGAGTCAAATAACTGGATAAGCTGTAAGAATGCCTGGTATGGAAACTTATTGGACGTGGGTTCGAATCCCACCACCTCCACTATGCCCCCTTAGCTCAGATGGCTTAGAGCAACTGATTTGTACTCAGTAGGTCGTGGGTTCGATTCCTACAGGGGGCTCTAAATTAAATAGTATGGGAAATTTATTTGAGAAAATTAAAGCTGATTTTTACTGGGTAAAAAAGGTTATCTCTAACAAAAAGAATACTTGTATTCACTATGACGGGTTAAAAAACCTAACAGAAAACTTTGCAACTAAATGGAAGCACATCTCTAAGAAACATCCTGATCTTTATCATTCATATGTAAATTATCTTAGGCTTAAACTTAGGTATGAGTTTAATGACGAGTAAACCTTTTAGGTTTCTACAATATAAAAATAAAGAGTATGGCAGTAAACATAGAGAAGAGATATCAAAAGCTTACCGACACTGAACATGTACTACTAAGACCAGGGATGTACATCGGTTCTGTTAAGCCTCATACCGAGGAAGTTTATCTCTTAGATCGTAGAAGTTGGAAATTGGTACCTAAAGAGGTTACTTATAACCCAGGTTTCTTAAAACTCTTTGATGAGATCGTTTCCAATTCTGTGGACGAGCATAAAAGAAATTCTAAGCTTAATCAGATTAAAGTAACTGTTGACCTAGATACAAATAAAATATCAATATGGGATAACGGCGGTATTCCTGTTGAAATTCATAAGGAGTATAATGAGTGGGTTCCTGAAATGATATTCAGTAACCTTAAGACAGGAAGTAACTTTGATGATACCGAACAGAGAACTGTTGTAGGTACAAACGGTGTAGGTAGTACACTTACCAATATTTTTAGTAAAGAATTTGTAATTGATACATGTGATGGTAAGAAAAGGTTTACACAGACCTTTTCAAATAACATGGCAGATAAAACTAAACCTAAAGTAGTATCTTCAAAACGAGGCTTTACTGAAATTTCTTATGTACCAGATTTTGAAAGATTTGGTATGAAAAAGATTGATAAGCCATCTTTACAGATGATGGAGAAGAGGTTATATGATATTGCTGCATGTAATCCTAAACTAAAGATTTGGTTAAATGATGAACCTATTTCATTTAAATCATTTAAGGAATATTCTGAACTTTATACCACTCCAGTTTTTTATGAACAATCTGAAAATTGGCAAATTGGAATTGGTCATTCAGAAAATGGATTTAAGGCAATCTCGTTTGTTAACTCTGTTGAAACAAAGGACGGCGGTACCCATGTTAATAACATTACATGGCAAATTACACAGGACCTAAGGGAGAGAATCAAAAAGAAGTATCGTGTAGACGTTAAGCCATCAGAGCTTAGGCAACATCTGTATCTTTTTATTAATTGTACGGTCATTAATCCTGCCTTCTCTTCTCAAACTAAAGAAAAGCTTATTACTGAACCTAAAGACTTCGGAAGCATTCACGAACTTTCTGATAAGATCTTAAAGCAAATCTTTGGTTCTGAAATTATTCAATCTGTCCTAGATTGGATTGAACGGAAAAAGGCAGCTGAGGAAAGGGCAAAACTTCGTAAGTTAAATAATAATCTTGATAAGTCAAAGGTTCTTAAACTTATTGATGCCAAGACAAAAGGGAATAGAGAAAAATGTACTCTTGCAATATTTGAAGGTGATTCTGCTTCTTCTGCGTTTAGGAGGTACCGTGAACCACAAATGCAAGGGGCATTTCCACTAAGAGGTAAGTTCATTAATGTAAGTGAAATTCCTGATACTAAGGTTGTACAAAATAAAGAAGTACAATCTCTTATGGCTGCAATAGGACTTAAGATTGGTCATGAGCCAAAGGATTTAAGATACGGTAAGATTTTATTTTATACTGATGCTGATGTTGATGGTAATTCAATCTCGGCCCTTCTTATAAACTTCTTTGGTAAATATTGGCCAGAGCTTTTTGAAGAAGGAAGAATCTTAAAAGTAGAAACACCTCTTATGGTTGCTAAGAAAGGTAATCAAACTTTAAGTTTCTATTCTGATGAAGAGTATAAGGAATGGGAAAAGAAACAGAAAAACCTATCTGCTTGGAATATTGAATACAAGAAAGGTTTGGCTGCATTGGAAGACGATGAATATCGAGAGATCATTAGAAGCCCCCAGTCATACATTCTTACCAGAGATAATGGTTTTAACTCCACTTTAAAAATCTGGTTTTCAGGTGACTCTAGCCCTCGGAAGAAAAAGATTTTAGGAGAGTCTGTAGAATTAAAAACAAATAACAAATCATTATTTTAATGAATAAGAGAACGGTAACATCATTTTTTGATAAAGAGTATTTGGAGTATGCTAAGTATGTTGTAGAGAACAGAGCTATCCCAAGTTGTATTGACGGTCTTAAACCAACACAGAGAAAGGTTGTACATGTAGCAAATAAAATTTGGAAAAGAGGTAATGAAAAACCTATGAAGCTTTTCCAACTTGCAGGTAGAGTTGCAGCCGAGGCATATTATCATCATGGTAATACTTCATTAGAATCTTCAATGATTGGTATGGGTCAAAAGTTTAAAAACTCAATGCCTCTCTTAGAAGGTATTGGTCAATACGGATCTTTACGTAGTCCATCTGCAGGTGCTCCTCGTTACATTAGTGCAAAATTGCATCCTAACTTTAGACTAATTTATCAGGACTTTGAATTACTTAATAATAAGATAGAAGAAGGTGAACAGATTGAACCTGAATTCTTTCTACCTATTGTTCCTACTGTAATTTTAAATGGATCTTCTGGTATTGCTGTAGGTTTTGCAACTAACATTCTTAACCGAAATCCAAAAGATGTGGTAGATGCATGTTTGGCTGTTCTTAAGGAAAAGCGAATAAAGGTTCTTCCTCCATGGTTAAGTGAATTTACCGGAACGTTTGAAAGAGATCCAGGCAATCCTAAAACTTGGAAAATTAGTGGATCATACGAAGTCTTAAATACTACAGCAGTAAAGGTAACCGAAATACCTCCTGCCTTTACATACGAAAAGTATGAAGCCCATTTAAATAACTTAGTTGAAAGAAGAATTATTATTGATTATGAAGATAATTCATCAGATAAGATTGAATACATTCTTAAGTTTCAGAGGGCAGTACTTAAAGAATACATTTCAAAAGATAGGCTTGATGGTCTATTAAAGATTCATACACAAGAAACAGAAAACCTTACAACAATTGATGAAAATGGTAATCTTAAAATCTTTGATCGTGTTGAGGATATTGTAAAACATTTTGTATGTATTCGCTTAGGGTATTATGATAAGAGAAAAGCCTATCTTTTAGATAAGCTTAATCGTGAGCTTCTTATTATTTCAAATAAAGCAAGATTTATTAAAGATATTATTGAAGGTAAGCTTAAGATAAATAATGTACCTAAGCAAAAGATTGTAGAGTATCTTGAAAAGAACAAATATGATCAAATTGACGGATCATTTAATTACTTATTAAGTATGCCTATCTATTCATTAACGAAAGAAAGGTTTGAAGAATTGTTAAATCAAAAGGCAGAAAAAGAAGCAGAGATTAAGGTTATTGAAGGAACTGAACCTAAGGATATGTATATTAAAGATCTTGAGGAACTTAAGAAATCTATATGAAACCTTTTAACATATTAACAATATAAAAATAAATTCTAAATGGAAGATTACAAACAGATAAAAGAGTTTAAAATTGTAGGTAGAGAAATTACATGGAAATGTAAAGCAGAAACCGAACAAGAAGCATGGGAATCTTTAGCCCAGATCAAAAGACTTCCTATCGCAGAACTTAAGAAACAATTTAAATTAGTAAACGATGATATTAGAACAAAGCTCGACGACCGATTCGTCAATGATTAAAAGAGTGGTTTATAACTTTGCCACAAATTCATTGAAAGTAGAATTTAATGGAGGTTCTCTTTATGAATACTCTAATGTGGATCCTCAATTATATGAAGATATGTGTAAAGCAGAATCCCAAGGAAAATTCTTTAATGAAAAAATTAAAAACAATTACGAACATTCAAAACTAATTACAGACTAGTTATGTCAACTTCAAACGTTATGTACGAAGCAGTTAAAGCGCAATTCACTGCACAGAAACAAAAAGCAATTGCACAACTAACAGTTTATTTAACAAACCCAGTAGGAATTGGAGAACATCCTGATCTTATTGATGAAATGGTAAAACTTACCAGGAATTTGGCAGATGCACAAGGATGCCTTGATATTTTAAACGAAACCTTTGAGGTAAAGGAAAATAACAAATCTATTAATAATGAAATGGGTATCTGATAATACATGGTCAAAAGATTTAATCATTACCTATACTCTAATTAAATGAATAAGATAATCTTAGTAGGAAAAGCTGCATCAGGTAAGGATCATATGAGAAAGGTTATGGAAGGCCGTGGATTTGTCTACGGCATTTCCTATACTACAAGACCACCTAGAGAAGGGGAAATTGATGGTCGTGATTATTACTTTATGACAAAGGATGATTTTGAGGATAGAATAAAAAATAACTTTTGGTATGAATGGGTAGAGTTCAATGGTTGGTATTATGGTACAAGCTATAAGCAATTTAAAGAACAATGTAATCTTTTCATAATGACGCCCAAAGGCATTTCTCATATCAATCCAATTGACCGTAAAGAATGTACTATCATTTATCTTAATATGCCAATTGAAGTAAGAAGGAATAGGTTACATCAACGTAATATGCCAGGTGATACATTAGAGCGTAGATTAGAAGCTGATGAAAAAGATTTTGAAGGCTTTACTAATTACGACATTGAAATAAACAACCATAACTTTTAACATATAAAAATAAAATGAGTAAATTCATCATCATAGAGGGTACAGATAACACAGGCAAAGACACTCAACAAAATCTTATTATTGAAAAACTTAATGATTTAGTTTTTCATAAGATGCATTATTCATCATTGCCTTTTAAAAATGATACAGAAAAACATACATCTTATTCAAAACAAATGTACACTGATATGTTTAGAATGATGATGGAATTAAAAGATAAAGATGTTAACATAATCTTTAACCGCTCACATTTAGGCGAAACTGTTTACTCTCCACTTTACCGAGGGTATTCAGGTGATTATGTTTTTGATATTGAAAAACAATTTGCAAATGCATTAAGAGAAAATCTTTATCTTATTACTCTTACCAATAATCCACAAATCATTATGAGTAGAGATGATGGTAAATCATTCTACGGTAATGAAGAGGAGATTAAAGCTGAAGTAGATGGATTTAACCGTGCTCATCGCTTAAGTAAGATTAAAAATAAACTAATGGTTAACATTGGTACTATGAGTGCTGATGATGTATCAAAAATTATTATTGATTTTCTTAGTCACGAAAATACCGTTACTGGTGATCCGCGACAATTAAGTCTATTTGCATAATGAGTCTAGAAGATATTTTATATGAAGCTTGGCATAAAGGCATTAAAGATGATGTCTTTGCTGAAGTTAATCGCTTAAGAGGAATTGATGGTTATAAGCATCATGAAACAAAGCGTATATATGAAGAGGCTCTTAATAATGTTTTAAAAACCCTAGAAGAAAAATCAAATGAGAATATACAAAGGAGAAACCTTCGCTGATGTTTATGCAACAGCTCTTAATGATGTATTACATAACCCTGAATACATTACCTCACCAAGAGGTATGAAAATATTTGAAGTTACCAATGCTGCTATGGTAATTGAGGATCCTCGGTTTCCTCTCTATGAAAATAAAAGAAGAAGCAGCCAATTTAAATATATTGCAGGTGAATTAGTTTGGTATTTTACAGGCCGTAAAGATACCGAATTCATTACAAAGTTTGCAAAATTCTGGGATCAGATTGCAAATAAAGATGGCTCTGTAAATTCTGCTTATGGTAACTTAATCTTTAGCGAATATAATGAACATTATTATAATCAATATCAATGGGCATTAGAATCCTTAATTAAGGATAAAGATTCTCGCCAAGCAATTTTACATTTTAACAAACCTTCCCATCAATGGAATGGTAATAAAGATTTTGTTTGTACTCTTAATGGTGTATTTCAGATAAGAGATAATAAACTTAACTTTACTATTGATATGAGATCTAATGATCTTATCTTAGGTACTGCTACTGATGTTGCATTCTTCTGTTTATTACAGGAACAAATGTATCAGCATCTGCGTCCACATTATCCTGACTTAGAATTAGGTACCTATACACACATTGCCCATTCCCTCCACATTTATGAAAGGCATTTTGATCTGATTGGTGAAATGCTTATGCATCCATTTGAACCTATGTCATTCCCTTCAATAAGAGAGTTCTTTATTGATCCTAAAGGTACTCCTTTAGATGGTATTAAAGAAATTGAAGAAGAGATAATGTCTGATATAGAAACAATAAGAACCAAAGACGATCCTTTACACCGTTGGATATCTGATGCAATTTTCCTGGATATATAAACAAATATCCATGCCTAATGAAATACGTAAAACTCTTTGAGGAATTTTCAAATGATTCTGCATTAAAGAAAGTCTATCTTGCTACTCGTAGAGATAGTGGTCAAAGATGGTGGTCTTATAAAGGATTTGCTGGAGATAAGTTTTTTATTCAGGTTACTGAGAATAACATTGATAAGATTGACATAAATCCTGATTATCCTATTCTTAATTATCATAGTAGTATTATTGATCAATTGCTAAAAGAAAAAAGAATTAAGGAAGAGAATGTCTATAATCACCCTAAGCATATTTCAAAATCTGGATCTAAGGAAGAGTTTCATAAACTTGTAGGTGAAGATGAAAATGTACCTAAAACGGTTTATTCTAAAAATGAAGCTTTAGAAAAACTTAACTTTCCTATTATTGCAAAACCTTCAAAGGGACATAGTGGAATTGGTATTCAGGTAATTAAGAAACCTGAACTCATGGAAGATTTGGATGAAAAGATTTTTGATACCTTTTCTGAATATGTAGATAAGGCTGAGGAAATGCGTTTCATTAATTTTAAAGGTCAACCTATATTTTGGATGGAGCGAACTCCACTAAATGCCAAAGCAAAAAATGGTGATGGCGATGCCAAAGAAGAAATGGAGTTTGGTTATGCAAGAAGAGACGTTAAAAACATACCTACTGAATATAAGAAGGTTTTAGATAAGTTTTGCAAAATCTATGAAGACCTTCCTTATATGTGTTTTGATATGATGAAGTCAAAGGATGGTAAGGTTTATGTAATTGAATCAAACGCTCAACCTGGAGTACCTTTTGATAGTACAGTTGAAGCCTATAAAAAGATTTATGAAGATTTTTACGGAAAGCCAATTGATAAAGAATCAATGAAAAAACTTGATGAGTATTCTAAGACTATGATTGATAAAACTATTGAAAAAGATGGCGGCAAAAGATTTTCTGTAAAAAGTTAATCTAAATCTTTCAATTCTCAAATTTTTGTTTTATATTTGTACTGACAGTAATTTTACTGTTCTAAACGAAAGTATATATGGTTAAAGAAAATGTACCTAAAGATTTCTATATAACATCTGATACGTGGTTTGGAAGGCCACAAATTTTAGAAATAGCTAATCGCAGATCATTCAAAGATATTGATGATATGAATGATTCTCTTGTTCGTAATTGGAACAAAATAGTATCTAAAGATGATATTGTATTTCATTTAGGAAATTTTGCATGGGATCCTCATACTGCAAAAAGAATTCTAAAAAGGCTCAACGGAACAATCTATTTTATGATAGGTAATTCTGATGAGGCTCTTTTAGATGTTATTGAAGAATTTGATGATATAGAAATTTTAGAAGGTCAAATTATTGAACTTCCACAATTTGATTCTGTTATTTCACATTATCCTTTGGAGGTATGGAATGGAAAGGACAGTGGAACAATTCACTTCCATGGCCATACAGTATTTTCTCATGCAACTGATTTAAGAAAATCAAATCGCATTAATGTATGTTCCGATTTTTGGAACTATTCACCAATTAAATTTTCAACTATTAAAGATTTTATAAATGGCAAAAACTAAGACAACTAAGACTTACAAGGAACTGGCAATTGAATTCAAAAAGACACGATCTGAAAAAACTTACAATGAACTTTATCGCAAGATGAGACCAGGATTATGGAATTATGTAAATAACATAGTAAAAGATCCTGCTGTTGCCGATGATATTGTTTCTACTACACTTACAACGGTTTATCTTAAAATTGATCAATACGATGAATCATATCAGATAACTACATGGGCATATCGTATTGCTTACAATGAATGTATTGGGTGGATTAGATTTAGAAATAAAAAGGTGAGTATGAATGTATTTACCGATGCTGGCGTTGAACCTCAACCAACTGACTATGATATTTTTAAAGATGACCCATCTCTTAAAACTGATGATGAATTCTGGGAAGAGGAAAATACTTTAGTGGAACAAGTTAGATTAACACGTGAAGCTATTAATGCATTACCTCCAATGTATAAGAGATATATGGTTGAAAGATTCTTAAACCATAAATCATATAATGACATTTTAGATATTATGTTAGAGTATGAAAAAGGAATTAATTTACAAACTGTTAAGAATCGTATTTTTAGAGGGAGAAAAATAGTTAAAAAACAGTTAGAAGGTATGAGTCTCTTCTCTGAAGTTTAAATACATAAAAAAAATAAAGTTATGTACATCTACAAATTACTTAAGGAAATAAATCTTTGGCGAAAGGTTAGAAAGGTTGCCAAAGAAAATGAAAAATCATTAAACGAAAAAGGCTTCCGAGTAGACTGGGTAGGTAGAATCTACACTGTAATTAATCTACCTGAGGAAGTAATCAATCAACCCTTTTCTGAAGAAGGGTATGTATTGATGAAATTAAGAGAATTTGATCGCTTCTTTTTAGATATGGGTATTGCTGACGCTGTGGCGCCTGAAATGACAAAACTTGAAGATGCATCAGCATATCTCTTAGTTTTATCGCCAGATAGGGAATATAGTAAATGGTGGCCTTTCACTAAATCTATTCTTAGAACAGGTGGTGTTATTCTCTTATTAAGAATACTCTATGTTCTTCTTCCCATGGAAAAAGTTATTGAAGTATGGAACAAAACGATGAATCTGATATTTTAAACCAAGTTAATCAAATCGAACAAGTAGTACGTGACTTGGAAAAACAAAAGGAATCATTACAAGAAAATTGTAAACATTCCGAATCTCATGTTGCTTTTAATGAAACTAAAGACATGAGACTTTACTGTAAACAATGTAAGAAGGAATTAGGTTGGCCTACTAAAGAGCAACAAGATATCTTCTTAGGAACAAATAAAAAAGATGGCTACAGCTGAATCATTAACACAAACACAAACAATTAACGGAAAGAGGTATTATCTCATTGGAAAAAATAAGTACCCTTCAGTAACCACAATACTAGGATCTATGACAGATAGTTCTGGATTAGATAAGTGGAGAAAACGTGTAGGTGAAGAAGAAGCAGATCGCATTTCAAAGTTTTCTGCAAACCGTGGAACCGTTATGCATCAAATGATTGAGTACTTTTTAGGATCTGAATTAGATACACAAAAAGAAAGACTTTTAGAGGCACAGCAATTAATTATTGAATTTGCAAATGAACAAGGTTTTTCTGAGGAAGAACTTGAGGTAGGTAGAAAGCTATTTTATAGTTTCTATAATAATGGCTTATTTGATAAAATAAACCGAGTTGTAAGTATCGAGGAGACGCTGTACTCCCACCAGATGGGAGGGTACGCAGGTAGAGTGGATAATATTTACGAGAATGATGAAGCTCATCTACTCATCTTAGATTTTAAGACTAGCCGTAAACGCAAAAAGAAAGAGTGGATTGAAAACTACTTTATGCAAATTGCTGCATACTTTTTAGCATATTGGGAAATGAATGGCATCAAACCTAATGGAGGCGAAATATGGATAGGTGTTGAAAATGATGAACCTCAAATATTTGAAATTACATGGGAGGATATTCAAGAGTATGGTAAGAAGTTTCTTGGGATGGTTAAAGATTATCATAAACAGTACCCACTAACTGAGAATATATAAAAAAAGAATTCTTTAATGGCTATTAAGAAATTTAACGAATTTATATCAGAAGGTCTTGGTAATGTTAGACATAAAAAGGTCAAACATACCGAGGATATTGAGACTGATGATAAATCTAACGGTAAGTTAGAAAAAGAGGTTGAGGAATATCTTGATGATGTAGCCGAAGAATGTCCTAGATGTGGTGAACATATAGATGACTGTAAATGCCAAGAAGAAGATCCTTGGTCAACTAAAGTTTATCATCGTGTTCCTAAAGGAAAAGAACAAAAAAGTAAACCAAAACAAAAGTTTAGTAATGAATAAATTTAACAAATTTTTTGCGGATCATGGATCCAAGATTATTATTGCATTATTGATTTTAGGGTATTTTAAATCCTGTGGAGTTGATTCTGAACTTGAGAGAGTTAAAAAGGATGTAAGAAATCTTTCTACTGAAATTGATACACTAACCAATGAAGTTGTCAATAAAGAAGAAATGATTGAACTTATCAAAACAGTTCCTGCATGGAAGACCTTAAGAATCGAAGAAATTTCTGATAAGGAAAGAATCTCTATTAATGCATTAGAGGAAAAAGAAAATTAATGAATGGCTAATATCATACCAGGAGTACCAACACCTAGCGATCCATCTTGTGCTTTAACATACTGTGGAAGAATTATCGCACAGGTTGATTGCATTAAGTATATAATGCAAGGTACTACTGCATGCATTGATATTCAGTTTTTTGGAGCAGATGAAACTCCACTTAACTTAGATAACTTTTGCGATATTCAAGTACAACTATTTAATGAACTTGATTGTGTATTAGCAAATTTCTGGTGGCCTGATATTCCTTCAGGCTCTAAAGGATTTTATCTAGACATTTTACAGTATACCACCTCCAGTGGAACAATTGTAAATGAAGGTATGATAAGAATATGCCTAGACGCAGAATGTACAAAAACTTCACCCGGTAATATATTTGCAGAGATTCTTTTAACAGAGTGTTCTAATGTACCTAGCGGAGTGACAGGAGTTGGTCCTACTGGAGAGTTTCCAACAGGTACACAAGAGATATTCGGAATACCTTGCTTCCAGGTAGCAAAAATACTTGAATCCAAGATCCACAAGAATGGTGGAAATTCTGGCTGTGGCCATAGTGGATTTGTTACTGGAGTATATTAAAAAAGATCTATTATGAAAAATAAATTAGTACACTTTTTTATCATAGGAATATTTTGTAGCTTATACTTTTTGGTTGCTACAATTTCAATGATTAACTCCGTTGCTTTCTTTGACTTGGCTCATGATGGTGCTATGAGCTGGGCTTTGGCAATTGGGTTTGAATTAGGAGCAGCTGCATCATTAGCTGCAATTATTATTCTTGATAAAACTAATAAGACAATGGTGTGGGGATTATTTACCCTACTTACCGCATTTCAAATGATGGCAAACTCTTTTCATGCATTTGTCAATCTAGAAGACTATATGCCTTGGATTGAACTATTTGGTTTAGAAGAAGAGGAACCTATCTTTCAGAAAAGAATCTTATCTATAGTGAGTGGAGCAGTGTTACCTTTGGTTGCATTAGGATTTATTAAATCACTAGTTGATTATATTAGACCTGCGGAAATCTCACAAGAAAGCACACAAGAAAACCCTACATACTCTGATTCTGTTGAAGTAATGGAATCTCCGTCGCCTAAAGTAGATGAGGCTAAAATTGGTCATGTTACCGTTGAACCTCAAATTACAGAAAATCCTAGCATTGACGACGTGAAAGATTCGGAAGTTAGCGGAAGTAAGAAGAAGTTTATTTACAAACCATAAGGTAAATAGACAAGTTTTTGCTTATGGAAATTAAAAATATCTCAAGAGTATGCCAGCTAGAACATACGACGACGAAGTGTTTCGTGAAAAAAGAATTGTAAAAAATCCGATTAAATTTAAAATACCTCTTAATGAAGAACAGAAACTAGCAAAAGAAATAATTCTAAATAATACAATCACTTTATTGGCTGGTAAAGCCGGGAGTGGAAAAACAATGTTAGCCTGCCAGGTGGCTTTAGACGGTCTATTTAGAAGACATTATGAAAAAATAATCATTACAAGACCGACCGTCTCAAAAGAAGAAATTGGATTCTTACCTGGCGACCTTCATCAAAAAATGGATCCATGGGTACAGCCTATCTATCAAAACATGTACCTCTTATATGGAAAAGACAAAATTGATCCCTATATTCAAAGTGGTCAAATTGAAATTGTACCTGTATCGTTTATGAGAGGCCGTACCTTTCTTGATAGTTGTGTAATTGTTGATGAAGCGCAAAATGTGACTAATGAACAGATGGAAATGATTGTTACCCGTGTAGGTCTTCGTTCTAGAATGATTATATGTGGTGATGATGGTCAGGTCGATCTTAAAAATAAAAGTGATTCAGGTTTTAGATTTCTCTATAACTGTTCAAGAAAGGTAAAGAGCCTTTCTGCAATAACCTTAGTTGAAAATCATAGAGATCCTATTGTTGATGATCTTATTCAGATATATGAAGAAGAGAATTTAAGAAGAAGCGGTGGTAAATCTAATAAATAGATTAAATAAAACCCACAATGGAAATAAAAGAGCCTGAAGATTTATTTAAGCTCGAAGAATTTAGAAAGCTACCTTTATGGAAACAATTATGGATCCGACTAAAGGTGGCTTTCTTTATCTTTATTTCAGCGTGTTAAAAAAGAAAAAGATATGTTACTTAAAAAAGGTTCAAGGGGGAATGAGGTTAAAGAATTACAAGAATTCTTGGGTATCAAAGCAGATGGTGTTTTTGGTTCAGGAACTGAAGCAGCTGTCAAAAAATGGCAATCCAATAACGGCCTTGTTTCTGATGGGATTGTTGGCCCTGCCACTTGGGATGCTATGGGTATTGCTAGTACTGATGCTTCGGAAAAAGTTTATACAACAGAAAATGGGTTAATCATTAATCGTCACTTTATGCCTGTAGGTGAATATAAACAAGGCCCTATAAAAGCTGAATGGGTATTCTTACACCACACAGCAGGATGGCATAACCCCTATAATACAATTAACAACTGGGCAAAAGATACTAGAGGTGCTATTGCTACTGAATTTGTTTTAGGTGGTCCTTCAATAAAAGGAAATGATGATAAGTATGACGGTGTAATGGTACAAGCATTTCCTGAAGGAAATTATGGATGGCACTTAGGAAAGAATGGTTCTCAAACTATGCATAAGAATTCTGTTGCAATTGAAGTTTGTAACTTTGGTTATGTTGTAAACGGTAAGGCTTATCAAGGAACTACTGTCGCAGAATCCCAAATAGTTAAATTGGCAAAACCGTTTAGAGGACATTCTACATGGCATAGATACTCTGATGCTCAAATTGAGGCATTGCAAAAGTGGATTCTTTGGATTGGAGAAAGGGATGGAATTGACATTAGAGCTGGGCTTCCTGCCTTAATTAAAGAAAAAGGTGTTGATGCGTTTGAATGGAATGCAGATGCATACTATGGTAGAGTTAAAGGTACTTGGACTCATACAAATACTAGAAAAGATAAAGTTGACATGTTCCCTCAACAAGAGTTGATGGATATGTTAGTAAGTCTATAAAAAATAAAACAAAAATGGCTAAATACAATCCTACACAGGTAAGAGCTGATAAGCCTAAGGTTACTAGACCAGGCGTTCATGCAAAAACAAAAACATCTAAGAATAAGAAATCTAAACATTATAAGAAGTCTTATAGAGGACAAGGTAAATGAGTTATTTAATTGCAAACATACCCCCAATACAATGTTATGTAAGAAAGGAATATCTTTATGATTTTGAAAAAGGGCATGGAGAATATGAACCTTGTTATTGGATTAGTGTAAAGTCAATTAAAGGAAGGGCTCTTTATTTTGAATCTCTTTTAACAAATTATGGGGCAGTCTATGATAAGCTGCCCCTTTCTGCTTATGTATGGAAAACTGATATAGATAAAGAGAATCTTCTACCATTAGATTTTTTAGAGATATGGGACTCATTTTCATATAACATTACCGTATTAGAAAAGAGCACCCTTTCTGGATTAAATTGTAAGGTTTACATGAAGGATCGTAAACTCTATAATGGAAATTATATGTTTACAATTGATAGCTGCCACAGTGATGCCAATGAGCTTAATGTTTCTTTATCCCAAACACCAAATGAACATAAAAGCTTTAACATAATAAAACTAGATAATGGTCAGTTTGCAGCACAACCAAATAACCGAGTTCTTTTTTATGATCAATCATTAACTTCTACAGGAATTAAGATTCCTGATTTTAAAGTTTCAACTCATGAATTCTTTTGTGAAGATGGCTCAAAATGGTCAGCAGGAGATAGTGATGACTTCTTCTATGAAATAAAAGAAAAGTAAAATGGAAAAGTATATTTACAGAGCAAAATTAGAAAGAGTAGTTGACGGTGATACTGTTGATGCAATGATTGATGTTGGTTTTGATATTTGGATTAAGAGGAGAATCAGATTCAAAGGTATGAATGCGTGGGAAAGCCGTACAAGAAACCTCAAAGAAAAGGCTTTAGGTTTAGCAGCAAAATCTAGAGTTGAAGAACTCTTAACTGAGGTAAGTTCAAAACCAGGATTCTTTAGAATTAAATCTTATGGTGAAGGTAAATACGGCAGAGTACTTGCAGATCTTTTCGTTATGGATAAAGATGGAAATGTATTAAATGTTAATGAGACCCTTATTACCGAAGGCCATGCTCATGAATACGACGGTGGAAAGAAAAAGAAGTTTTCTTAAACCTTTTTAAGAAAATGTATATAATAAATGTAAAACAAAAAAAATCAAAACAATGAAAAACTTATTTACACTTTTACTCGTAGCATTAACATTTGTTGCATGTAAAAATAATCAAACCACAGAAGAAACCGTAACGGTAGAAGCTGACCCAGTAACTGTACAATTAACAGTCGTAAACAATACTGGAAAACCATTACCTACTCATGCTACATGGGGTGATAATGTTAAAGATCAAAAATATACTATTCCTGCTGGGGATACGTATGTAATGAAGTCTAATACACATAGTGCTGCAGGTACTGTGTTTATCATTCAGCCACAAGCTCCTGAAAATAAAGAAGGAACTGGTGTTTGCGACCCGGCAAATGGAGATGCTCAGCAAACTTATGGATTTTGGAATGGTGCTGCACATGTAACAGCCGACTGGGCAAAGAATGCCAGTAATCCAACCCCAGGAAATCACTACCCTGGTCAGAATTGGCAATTTAAAATTGATGTTGAAAATGCAGGTGATCCAATGAATGAAAAGGTTACTTTTTCAATTGCAGAAGAATGCCAAAACTAAATTGACAACCTGTCACTAGGTTAACATAAACCATGTCAATATTTGTAGAAACCGTGCTAAAATTAACTTTGGCACGGTTTTGTATATAATAATACTGTATAGGGGAAACCCTAAAATGTTTAACCAAAAAAATTTATAAACTATGTTTCTTACAACAAAATCATTCAAATCAATTTTTGACGATCCAATTTGGAAGGATCTTGAAAAGACCACTTCATCTTTTATTGACTATCGCTCAGAAAAAAATGAAGATGGGTATGTATTAGAGATGGCCGTTCCTGGTCTAGAAAAAAGTGATCTTTCAGTTAAGATCGTAAAAGGAAGACTAAATGTCAAATCAGAATCCGAAAACAAATGGGTTGGAGAATTTGATAAAACATTTATCTTGCCTGAAGAAGCTGATACTAAAAAAGTTAAAGCATCTGTTGAAAATGGAGTACTTAGTGTTAACATTCCACTTAAAAAAGATTCTGAAAGTATTATTGAGGTACTCTGAAACTAAGAAAAAGAATACCATATAATAATAAACAAATCATAATTATGGAAAACACTCAAGAGTTAAACCAAGGTCAAGCTGTAAATGTTTTGATTCAAGCCGCTCGTATTGCTCAGTCTAAAGGAGCCTTTAGTTTGGAAGATGCTGAATTAGTTGCAAAAGCTATTAGAGTTTTTGTACCACAGGAAGCTCAGACAGAAGGAGAGGATCCTGTAATTAATGAGGAAGAGCCCACAAATGAGGCTGTTCAACCGGTAATTGAAAAGGTACAGTAATCTTATATTGACCGATTAGAAAAGGGACCTTAAGGTCCCTTTTTTAGTTTAAAATATATAAAAAAAGAATGGTCAATGATACTTAGAAGAAGAGGGCATGGTAGGAGAGGAAAGATAATTGTATCTCCTCAATCTACGGCAAAACAATATACTCCTGTTAATTCAAATAGGCCAATTAAATCTAACCCACAACCTAGTCCTAATCATACAAAACATGAATGGGATGGTTCTATTATTGAAAACCTTATAGTAGTTGCATATTACACAGTTGGGACACCTTATGAAAAGGAAGCCGACACTCTTATTAAGTCTCTGAATAAGTTTAAGATTAAGCACGATGTTGTTGGGGTTCCTAATAAAGGAGGTTGGCAGGCTAATACTAGGTATAAGGCAACTTTTATGCTGGAGATGTTAGATAAACATAAGGATTACAATTTACTTTATGTTGATTGTGATGCAATTTTTTATACTTACCCAACATTATTCAGAAATTATAAGTGTGATATTGCAGTAAGATGGCAAGATTTTAGATGGAGAAAAAATGAATGTTTAAGTGGTACCATATTCATGACAAATAACCAGGTTAATAGAGAATTATGTAAAAGGTGGCAGCAAATAAATATTCAAGAAGGACCTAATGCTACTACCTTTGAACAATGGAATCTAGGATCTGTTATTGAAGCAATGGAAAAGGAAGGTAAACTTATTACAAAAAACTTACCCCCAGAGTATACGTTTATATTTGATAGTATGAAAAAAATATACCCAGATATAAATCCTGTAATAGAACACTTCCAAGCAAGTAGAAGATATAAAAAATTAGTATGAACAGATTAGCCGTTATTATCGTTAATAGAAATTGTCTTAATTACACTAAAAATCTTATGAAGAATCTTAGTGTACAAACAAATAGATCATTTGACATATTCTTAATTGATAATGCATCTACCGAACCAGGAACTGAAGAATTCCTTTCTCAGATTGAAGGTAACACTCCACATAGAGTCGTTAGGAACCGTCAGAATATTTCTTTAAATAAAATATGGAATCAATATGCATCAAATACTGCATATGATTTTGTATCACTCTTAAATAATGATATTGTCATTCCTGAAAATTTTATTGATGATACACTAAAAATATTTAATGAACAAAAATTAGTTACTTGTGTTATTCATGCAACTAATCATCCTAATTATTCCACAGTTAAATCCAAATTGGATTATGTTTTATTAGATCCTAAACAGAGAGTTAGACAAGGCTGGGATTTAACAATAAGAACTCATAATTGGATTAACATTCCACCATCTCTTCAATTTTATTGCGGAGATGATTTTATATATGAAATGATACGAAGAAAGAACTTAAGAATAGCTGTTGCATTAAGTTCTCCTATTATTCACTATCAAGGACAAACTAGAAAAAATAGTTCTAAGGAAGAAGATTCAAGAATTAGAAACATTGCACTGAAGGACATTAATGAGTATAAGAGACTAGGATATCCACATGTATGGGAACAGTTATCCCCTTATTCAAATGTGTTACCTACATTTAAAAACTTTACACATGAAAAATGAGAAGACGATCAATTAAAAAGATAACAGTAAATCCTAACAAGAATACTCCTAGTATTCCTCAAAACAGAGTAAGAGGTGTTGTTAGACCGGCTAATTCTAACTTACCTCGCCCAGAAAAAGATCCTGGTATTGAAAAAATGACTAGGCAAAGGTTTATTGAAAATATTAAAGCGACGGAACTCG
>Ga0208019_1000063_pt1 | contig 50231 bp, 74 predicted proteins | sample CB_VirMetaG_5_FD_184540 | JGI IMG/M metagenome (GOLD analysis project Ga0208019, IMG submission 184540) | Freshwater to marine saline gradient viral communities from Chesapeake Bay - CB_1508_1D Viral MetaG (SPAdes) (version 4) | ecosystem: Environmental > Aquatic > Marine > Coastal | place: USA... | reverse complement strand
ATCAACAAACGCTCAGTCAGAATAAGTAATTCAATTAGCATCAAAAGTTCAGTCTGGAGATTTTATTTCAATAGTATAGATACTTGTTGAATCTCAAGTAACTATTGAATCTAAATTATATTTTCTATAAGTTCAATCTGAGTATGTAACTAATATATATGATGAATTATCAGTACTAATTACTGCATCTTGTGGTGGTATATCATTATCAGTTATTTCAGCAGAAGAACCACTTGGGGCAGTTTCTATACTTCAAGTAGCTCATCTAGGCAATACGAAATCAAGTACAATATCTTTACTTGTACCACTATTAGAAACTTGTGCATCTGTTCCAACCTCTCATTCTGTTGTAGATCAAACAGAAAAAGTTATTGGAGTTTGTATATTTAATTTATGATTTCTGTATTTTATATCAGTAATTACTCATCCAGCTGTAGTAATTTGTGCAACAACTATATCTGTTTCAGAAGTTTGTTTTGTAATTGTATTTGTATCTGGATCATAACAAATATAATTTGTAATACCATCAGTTAATGTTAAATCAGTATCAGCCACTGCTACTTCAACATTATCTTTCATAATAGGTCATCACCATACTTGTACAGCTAATGAACCAGTTTTTTCTATATTAAATGTAGTTTGTAAATTTTGTGAGATATAATTAAAAATATCAGCACTATCATTAATCTGAATACCATCTCAACTTGTGTGAGTTTTTGGATCAGTTCTATTTACTCATCTTACATAAATTCTATCTCAAACAACATCGTGATAGAACATTTTTTCTCTATTTAGAGTAGAATTTGGATTTATTATAATAAATCATTTAGTGTTTTGTGGAGCTTGTGCTACAGTGAAATCTATATCTCATAGAGTAGATATATCTTCTGTAATAGTAGTTTTATAAAAGTCCTCCACTAACAATTGTTGTGTTAAGTTTCACATAATATATTATATTAAAAATTATTTATTTATTCTTTTTCTTAATTTAGCTCTTGTGCTCTTTTTTTGTCAATCTCTTCTATTTCTTAATCTACTTACAACCCTTAGATTTCCTTTTCCGTTTCATCCTTTTATTCAATTTTTATGATCAACTTCTTTTCAATCACCTTTATGAACTAGTCATTTTTTCTCCATTATTCTTCTTGCTTGTACTCTTTTTGATCTATCTGCAATCTGATGAGGTTGTCACCAATACTTTTTATAATTTTTTCTCATATATTCTTTAGAATTTGTAGGCATAATTATATAATTAAGTATTAAATTTTTTAATTCTCTTTCTTAATGTCGCTGTATTATTATTTTTATTGTATTTATAATCACTTTTTTTATTTCAACTCAATTTAGCTGCTCTATCTTTAGCTCTTTCTGCTGGAGTCATATTTCATCTTTTTTCTCATTTTTTAGTAGCTTTATTAGTTCATTTTTGTAAATTTCACGATTTTTGCAATACTTTTGTAGCAATAGCATATGCAACAGCTTTAGGTTTTCATTTATCCATTAATTGCTTAACCAGTCTGTCTAATATTTTTGGCATAAAATTAAATTTAATAAATAATTAAAAATAGTATATAATATTTTGTATTTTTTGCAAAACAAAAAGCCTTACAAAACTGTAAGGACTTATATTTGCGAGAATGGATTAATATGGAAGATACGTTTCCATGTGCACATTATACTGAGTGCATAAATAATTATAGTCTTTTTTTAAAAAAAAGCAATTTTAAATTGTATCTTTAGGACTAAAATAACTCTTTTGCCTTTCTCAATCAAATCAAATCTCAATATCTAATTGATTTAAGTAAAATGGACTTCAATCTACTCAAGTAAGAACTACTTTCCATAAGTTTGCTTTATCGGCATTATACTCAATGTGTTTTAAGAATGGGAAATTAGCTTGTGAAATTGCTGGATCTCAGTTTAATATTTGTTCTCATAACGCTCATTCTCACATTGCTGGTACATCTAATGTAGTATCTACTCATTCTATTGTGATAATTTTAGTTTGTTTATCTGCATTAGCTCAAGATAATGACATATAAGTATCTACAGATAATATTTGAGTATAATTATCTAGCCAAAAATATAAATCTGTTAAAGTTTTTACAGTAAACACATCTCATAAATCTAAATCTTTTAATGCTACTTTTTGTTCTATTTCTGTTCAAATATCAGTAATAGATCATTCTGTAAAAATTCTTATTGTAGAACTATTATTATCTGAAAGATAAACACTTCATCCTTCATTTATTATAGTAGAAGGTCTTAATCAAGTATATGTACACCAGAATTGATATTCTACATTATATACTAATATTGTTCATATAGCATTAACATCTGGCTGTCAGTAAAAATAAACATTCTTACCATCAAATCAAGAACAATGTCAATATAAGAAATCTTCTAAATAATTTGATACTACTTTTCATATATTTTTAGCAGATAATGCTCAAGTAATTGTTTCAACTAAAGAATATACTTGTCATGAAGTAGCTACAAATAAAGCATCATCTCATAAAACTTGCAATGAATTGTAATAAATTCAATATGATTTTGTTACAGTGTCTATATCGTAATCATAAACGTCTTTTGCTGTAAGATATGAAACAAAATTATTTCAAGCTACAACTAATCTTCATTTAAATTCAAATAAATCGTTAATTACTCAACCATTTATTCAAGATATAGTTAATGCATTTGCTATTCTGTAATAAAAAGGATTTCAAGGATATCAATAAGTGAAATAAACTGTTCATCTAACAAAAGTCCAGTATGAATAATTGAAAGATAATTGTGTTTTTATAAATTCAGTATCTTTAATTCAACCTATTAATCTTAATGATTTTGTTGCTAATCATTGAAAAGAAGTATTTTCTACGATACTTTGATCGCTTTTAATAAGAATATATTTCTCATAATTAACACCATTAGATATTTGTAAATATTCTCAAAAATTATCATATATTTGATATTGTGCTCAATTAGTTATTGCAGCATTTAATCAAGCTCAAGATAATTCATATTCTCATGAACCATTAACTCATAGTATTTCTCAATATGCTCACCTATGTACTTGTTGATTTGAAGGATCATTTACTATAACTAATATTTTTTTTACTGGATTTGTTGTTGCATCAGTAGCGTCTGGAACAACACATTCATCTGTTGTAGCTGTACTAGGACAAGTATATGTTGTAGGAATACTTCAGTCATCCATAATAGGAAGCCTCATTGCATTAAATAAGAAATTATTTCAAGTAAAAGCAAGAGCAGTATCAGTCCAAGTACTTCATTCTAATCTCCAGATTTTATTGTTATATCACTTAAAATGCCATCTTGTATCATGATAATCAGTAAAAAAGAATTGATTTGACACACCTCAAGCTACATCATGTTGATCTCATATACGAGTTGTTCAATTACGCATAGTAATCATCATTCTGTCTTCTTCAGTGAATCAAACGTCTGTTTTCCTATTATCAAGTTTTATATTAACAAGTTCATCATAATTAAAAGCAAATTTAGAATTTACTTTATATTGTAAAGAACTTACATTTTCTTTTAAACTCATAAGATATATTATTAAAATATATTATTTTTGCTTTTATTAAGCCTTTTTCTAACTAGTGGTTTTTTATCTGATTCCCTTTTTGATACATCCCCAATCATTCATTTGTATATTCATTCTTTAAATGCAGCTTTTTCGTATGCTCTAATATCCATTAGACCATAATAAGTTGCTTTTAAAACAATTAAATCAAAGAAATGTTCTGGTATTTCTAAAGTTCAATCAACAGCTGTAACTGTAGGAATATATCATCTATAATATATAGTATATGTTCATGGTTTTGTACAAACTAATTTATCTTCTTCTATCATTATTAAATCAGTTTTATCTGATTCTCTATAATAATCTTCAAAACTAACAATGTCTACTTCATCTCAAGAAGAATCAAGTATAAAAAAAGTTTCTATTTGATATGGAATTGTTATATTAGTTCAAACTGTTCATTCATAAGTTCAAACTAATCATAAACTAGCTACTCACTCTGCTAAAACAGTAACATCTTGTGTATATTTATTAAAACCAAAATTTCTAGCTAAAACAGTAGCTCTAGCTGCTGAATTAATATACCTTAATATATCAACATCAGTATGTGCTTCTGTTGAGAAAAAAGATCATAATTCTTTCTTGACATTTGAGATTATTTTACTAATTGCTATCATATTTTTATAATTAAAAAAATAACTATATACAATATAGTTATTTTATTTTTTTTTGCAATTATTAGTCAGCAATATTTCAGTTTGAATCCATTAAATCAATAATAATTTTCTTAGCTTCATCTGCACTACCATCTCTATAAGCTTTTGGTAATTCAATTAACCATTCGTTAGCTAATTTTTCTAATTGAGGTAAATTCATTGTTTCAACAATAATTTTTGGAATTTGTTGTACATTTACTTTTTCTATTGTTTTCTTTTCAACTACATTAGAAACATTAACTGCTTCTGTTTTAATAGTATGAATTCAATCATTTCTAAATCTTCTACCATTAAGCATTTCTGAATCTCATGTTCATTTTCTTAATATTCCTCATTTTATATTATAGAAACCTAACCATTCTTTTTGTTCTTCATATCTTCTTTCCCCAACCTTATCTACATCTAATACATAAACTCATTTATTGAATTCAACTGCATCTGGATCTCTAAAATAATCTTCTGTAGGAACTCTTCATAGAGTTTTATAATTATATGGAGAATATATTTTTTTTGGTTTTTTTGCTAAACTTCCAGAATAATCATATAAATAATATGTTATAATTGGATATTTGTCTTCTTTAGCCATTATTCAGTTCATTATAAATTAAAATATTCATTGTATAAAAATAGTATACATTTCTTGAGATTTGTCAAAAAAAAATAGCAATGCAAGATTACTATTTAAAAATTTTTAATAATTCCCAATTATACTAGGTAGTTCAATATTGTATAGTTGTTTAGCTATCTCTCGGGGATTACACCCAAGCGTCATAATAAGGAGGGAACTTGGAATCACTTATTATCTAGTCTTGCCCATGCAAACTACTACATATCTACAGACTGTTTAATTATTGTATCAAACTTTCTTGATAAGTCAATTTTTTTTTAAAAAATTAACCTATTCCATTTTTAAGTAAAAAAATGGAACAAGATTTAACTTATTCCATTTTTAGATTAAAACCTATAATTAAGCAGTAATTTTAATTGCAGCAAATGCATTTGAGTTACTTGCTTCTAAAGTCATATAAGTAACTAATGAAGCTTCAACGTAAGCAAATGTTTTTGTAGAATCGTTCATTACCATTCTAGTTTTACCGTTCATACCAGCGTTATCAATTGGATTAGTTCCAGTTGGATAAACAACTTTTAAGAAAGAAGGATCAACTACGAATGCAATATCTTCATAACCAGAAGCAGCATCTAACATTGGATGATCAACAAAAATAAATTCACCTTGATTGATTCTTAATGATTCATAAGTTAAATCAACATCTTTGATTTGATTAACTTGTAATCTAGATTCAAATAATGCAGAAATTGCACTTCTAACTTTTGAACCACATACAACCATTTTTTTGTAAGAACCATCTTTAGTATATTTAAGTGGATTTTGTAATGCTTCTTCAAGAGTACTTCTTGATAATGCACCAGAGATATCATTTGTCCAACCTCTTTTAGTATTTTCAATTAAACCTTCCATTGTGTAGTAAGCTTTTCCAGATACTGGATCAGTAGAAGTAGCTTTTTGACCGAATAGCATAGCTTTTTCAATTTCTAAAGCGTGTTGTACTGATTTTTCAGTAATAATATCTTCACCTCCATTAATTTTGAATGATAATACATCAAAATCTTCAATACTGAAAGTAGTAAGAAATTTTTGGAAGTAGTTACTTCTAGATTGATTAGCAACATGAAATGCATTTAAACTAGATTGACCTTTTTCTGATGCAGAAGATAATACAATTAGATTATCAGTAGCAGCAGTAATTGCAGCAGCAGCAACAGTACCAACTGATCTTTCTACAACGATTTGAGTAGAACTTGTAATAGATACAACTCTCATTTGTTCGTTAGTAACTGTATTTCTAACTAATAGACCACCGTATAATCCAGCAGTAGAAACTAAAGTTAATGTAGTGTCTCCAACTAATGCATCAGCATTAACATCAAAGAAGTCGTTAAATTCATCTCTTTCTTTCCATTTATGTTCTGGAAAGTTAGTAGACATTTTTTCATTTACACCGATTGTTTTATAATCTCCCCCATTTAAACCTCTACCTAATGAAGTTAATGTGTGTAAAAAAGGAGTTCTACCTTTTGCAATTGATATAACCTCTAGTTCGGCGTTGTTATATTCCTCAAATGTAGCAATTGCAGCAGCTTGTGTAGTATTTGCTCTAGCTGGAACACCAGTAGTAGCAGTAGCCCCAGTAGGGTATCAGTTTGCGTCTAAAGCCATTTTTATATAATTATTAAATTAAAATTAGTATAGTTGTTGTGCTTTTTTAACAATTCTATCTTGCAGAGATTCTTTTACTTCGTTTGTAGTAGGAGCAACTGATTTCTTGTTTCACATATCTGGAATAGAATCAATTTCTTCTTTCATTGCTTTCTCTAAATAATCTGGAAGATTAAGTTTTTCTCATTTTAATAATTGAGCGTTTAATGGTCAAAGGATAGGGTGATCTCATAATTTAAGCAGTGCGTCCTCATATCATTTTGATAGAGTATTAGCATCTTCTAACTCTTTATTTACTTCATCCATATCATTTTGTAAATCACTTAATTGTGTTTCCAATTCTGTGAAAGCATTGTCTAATTGTTCTATTTCCTCTTCTGTAAGTGGTTCTTCAGATTCATCTTCTTCAGATTCCTCTTCTTCAGATTCCTCTTCTTCCTCTTCTTCAGATTCCTCTTCTTCTACAAAGTTCGTAGGTTCAGTAACGATTTCTTCGTCACCTTTTTTTTGCTCTTTAGATATTCATTCTATTAAAGCGTCCAAGATTGAAAAATCTTGTGTTTGTTCAGTTTCTTCTGGTTCAGTAGTTTCTGATTGTTTAGTTTCAGCATCTGCTGTGTTAGTTTCTTCTGAATCTGGAGTAGTAGTTTCTTCTACAACTTCATTTCATAAATCTTCAGCCATTTTTTTTCATGGTTAATAATAAAATCTTCAAAAATCTTATTTAAATATATACTTATATTTTTTTTAATGTCAAAAAAAATTAGTATTGTTATACTAATTCTTTTCAAGTGTATCATTGTTTTTTAGGCTTTTTATTCTTTAGCTTAAAGAAAAATAAATATGTTGCATGAAGTGCATTTAAATATCAAGCTTTTTCTGCTCATGATTTTCAATCAGATAATGATCTCATTTTATCAGTGTTTATAGCTATTTCATATTCTAAATATTTCATAACTATATCTACAAATTCGTGATTTTTACCAAGTGCATCAATCTCTTTTTGAGTATATTTTGTTATTTTACCTATAATAAAAGGCTTTCACAATGTATTAATTAATTCATTTTGTATATCTGTTTTTTCTGTTTTTTCTCTTTTTAAAGCTTCTTCTAAACGAAGAACCCATAAAATTAAACCAGAAACACTTAAAAATACAACAATTCAAATTATATATATCATAGTCAGTTCAAATTAAAAATTATTTTTTAGCTACTTTTTTTATTTTTTTTAGTATTCCTTTTATAGGTTTAGCAGCTTTCATAGCTCATTTAGGAGCTAATTTTTTTACTTTTTTTCAAGCTGTTACAGCTTTAGCTCATAATGGAGCAGTAACTCATGCAGCAACAGCTAATCATTTAGCTATTGTTTCAGTTCATTTCTTTAATCTTTTTTTAAGGCTTTTAAGTGACATAATAAGTGTTTTAAATATTAAAATTATTTTTTCTTCCTATAATGATCAATTATCATTTGTTTTTGATAATCTTTTGAAAGATATTTAGGTAATGTTATTACATCTCATGGATTAATATAATCTCATTTAACTGTATCTTTTTCTCTATCTTTAGCCAATTTTCATTTAAGTTTTGCGTTTTTTTGTTTTTCTGTAATTTTATTAACCATTTTTGTGATCTCTTTATTGTCTGTAAGTTTATAATGATTTTTTACTATTTTCCATAGAGTATCTCATTTTTTTACAGTATATTTATCATCTTTTGGTTTTTCTTTTGGTTTTTCTTTTGGTTTTTCTTTTGGTTTTTCTTTTGGTTTTTCTTTTGGTTTTTCTTTTTTCTTTTCGTCTTCTCCAGCTTGTTTAATAATAGATCAAGCTACTACTCAACCAATAGCAGTATTAGTAGTAATGTCAACCTTATTTTTTACGTCTTTTGGAGCATTTTTAATATTCTTTTTTAAATCTCTTCTTTCTTCTGCTAAATTTTTCAAGTCTTTATTATCTCTTTTTACTTGATTCTTTTTATTTCCTCAAGTTTTTACTCATTCTTTATGTTTAGTAATATTTTTAGTAGTGTTTTTATTCTTATTTAATAATTTTTGTAATTTTCAAATAAGTTTTTTACTTAGATATTTAGTCGCTTTGTTTTTTAATAACTTAGCTCATGCAAGTCATGGAACTAATGAAATTCAATCTAAAGCTGCTCAAGCTTTACTATATTTTTCTCATTTAGCTGCTTTAATTAATTCAGTAGGCATTACTCACTCATAAACACCCTTTTTAAGGTTTTTTACAATAGATTTCCTCTTTTCATCTGCAGTCATTCATGTCCATTTTTTTGGAGATCCGTCTGGATTTACTCATTTTGGCATAATATTTATTTTTAATAAATAATTAAATTTATATTAATCCTTTTAACTCTTTTTGCAAAAGTTTTTATTTATTTCATTGTCATTGATTTCCTAAATCTAATTGAGGACTAGCAATACTTTTTAACATATCAGATAAAGCTCATTCTTTAGGTTCTGGATAGTCTGCTTCTACATTTCACATATCTTCTAATGGGTTCACTTCTGGAGATCATTCTTCTGGAACTCATTCTGGATTTTTTTGTTTCATATTTTCTGGAATAGTTCATTCTCATGGTTCTGCTATAAATTTACTTGGATTAAATCATGATTTTCTTATGATTTCTTTCGCTAATTCTGGAGATTGTATAAATCCAGATGGAGCTAATATTTGGTAAGTAGATATTAGTTTTTGTAATTCTAATTCTTCAAAACTACCAAACATACCTTCAGCTTCAAGTGATACATCTATTCAACCAACTAAATCAGCATTTTTAATCATTTCTTCTGATTGATTTCCATCTTCATCCATAAAATAAATGAATTCTTCTGTAGTCCAGTATTTTTTTACCATAGATAACCACATTCATGCTATTACACTAATAGAATCTAAAAATGTAGATATATATGGACTTAATCTCTTTTGAGAAGATTGTGTTACTGCTAATGCTCAGCTTGCTGTTCTTTCTCTAGCTGCAACTCATAAATTGTATTCTGATATACCAGTTAATTGTTGAGCTATCTCAATTATCATTGGTAATATATTAAAATCATTTAATGCTCATTTATCTAATCTATATACTGCATTCCCTCAATCATTATTCTCTGTGTATAAAATTCCTCATGGAGTTCCGTCTTCTAACTCTTCATCGTTAATCATTAAATTCTTATTTACCACTAATGTAGGATTTGCTATCGCTCTAGCACTATCAAAATAGTTATTTATAAAACTATTAGCTACATCTTCAATTGGTTTTAACATATATGGGATTCATGCACCATATCTTGTTTCTAATGAGTTTGACGAACTAATTACGTATGGTATAAATCAATAAATGTTCTTTCAAATGTAAACTGGGTAGTTATTTGCGAATAAAATACATCTACTTTTATACCAAGTTATCTTAAATTCTATTAATCATTCTGTTACATTTACGTCTTCATCATAACTTGTCGCTGTTCCAAATGTTTTTGTTGTCTTATTATCACTAAAACTATCACTTGTTTTACATTCATCGTTATATTTTTCTCTAATTTGATTTAAAATGTTACCATAATCATCAAATACAGCATCATTTCTATTTGTTGGTAATAATGATAAGAATTCATCGTCTTTAAATGGTGATTCATTAAATTTACTTCTGATCATGTGACCAAATGTTTCTATAAAATTCTCATAATCAACTACATCTCTTTCCGTAACATATCTTAAATTTCACTCATAAGGATCTGGAAATACATTAAATGGACTTACATTTACTGCATAAGGGAAATTTTTCTTCTCTAATTCAACTTCTTCTGTTATTACCATATCTCATACTATACTTGAGATTTTTTCAGTACTATTTGTCTTCATATATCAAACTCTCATACAAATTGTTCCATATTGTAACCCAGAACGCATTGTTTTTTTCAATTGTTTATGGAATTTACTTCTGTCTGATATAAAATTTAATGTTTTTAATATTTTTTCTTTGTTTTCTATTCATTGTTTTGTTAATCCAGTTCATACGAATACTAATGGTTTCTCATTAACTGCACTTACCATTACATCTGTAAATGAACGAACTAAACCTATAGAAATGTTTTGTTTCCAACTATCTTTACCTAATGCAGCTTTTCTGTCTGCTGTAGATAATTCATAGCTTTTTATCGCACTCCTCCATATATCATAATGGTTTTTTCTTACATATCATAAACTTGTTTCGTAATTCTTTTTCGCTTCTTCTACTAATTTTTTTTGTTTCTCGTCAAGATTTATTTCTTGCTCTTTGCCTTTAGCATCTAGGTATTTCATATTTTCTTATAAAAAAAATAATATCAAAATTGATTTAATCAATTTTAATATTATCTTTTTTTACTTGTTTTGCAATTTTATTTCAATTTACTTAAAACTCATACAAGTTCTTTAGCTATAATCTCTTTTCTTGGCTCATTTTCTGGTACATCTCTGATCATTTCTTCTAAACGTTCTCTGTAAGTTGGTAGTTCAAATCTTGGAACTTCTCATACAACTGGCTCTTTTTTAGTTGCAACTTTTTTAGTTGTAGCTTTTTTAGGCATAATAAGATTTTTTAATGAATTAAACATAATTTTTAAAATTATTTTTAAGCGATAATATTATATACTATTTTTTATTTTTTGCAAATTTTACCATACCGATTTATTTTTTCTATATCTAGTTTTATCTAATTTTAGCTTTTTCTCACGTTCTTCCATTCACATAAACCATCATTCTGTCGGATTCTTGATATTTATCGTGTTATCTTGGTATGTTGTGGCTCTTGCTACTAAATTCCTCTTCTGGATTACTAATAATGCAATTAATGTAGCATTTGTGATATCATCAAAATATGTACTCTCAAATGCCATAGTACCATTACGAGTTTCTATTTCATATATATATTCCATCTCCTCCAAAAGTAATTGATTTGATGGTCTGTATATCTCGTGTGTTCATTCTGATATATAATCCAACATATTATTAATCATTATACTTTTTCATACCTTCCATTCAACTAAAGAATTCTGTATTGTTTCATTAATACTCTGTCATGCAGTGTAACGAATAGCAACATCTATCTTTATTCACTGTTTCCTAAATAATTCTGCTACTCAATCTCATACACCAGTTATGTCTATCGCTGTTAAAAAATTATCGGGTTTGTATAATATTTGTTTGTATTTTTCTATGAGTTTTATATAAAAATTGGCTTGCAGTTCCCATTTTCACTTCATTGTTTTCGGTACTTCACCACTAATGATAGTTTTGATCTTATTATTGTATACGTGATTAAGTGAATAAGCAGAACGATCTTGCAATCTCGCTGGATCTAAACCTAATACTAAATATCATTGCTTTAAATAATTTGGGTTCTTTATATCATGTATCTCATCTATTACGTTAGGTTTAAATAATTCATCACTTGATGCTGACCAATTATTAAAATATTGACGTTGTATCGCTGGATCATCCTTCTTCTCCATTATACGTTCACGTGTTCTAGGATGAACTAACGGATTATCTAATATACTTACCTTATATAAACTGATTACCTCGTGTGGATTCGGATTCTGCTCTTGCTTCTTCGCCTCCATCATCTTATGAAAATAATATCATTTCTGTTTTTTTCATGGAGTACCAATCATTATTAAACGTCATCATGTTGTAGTAAGTGTTGGAAGTAATGCATTTTCAAATACATCATCGTCAACCAATTGTGCCTCATCAACTATTATATTGTAAAGAGTAAGTCAAAGTACATTCTGTGCCTCGTCAGCTAAAGTCCTAAAATAAATTTTTGTGTTGGATTTTGTATTCAGTATGTATCACTCCGATTTGTAATGTATAAAAGTATCTTGGGGAAACTTCCTCGTGTGTTTAAGAATATAATTACGAATAACGTTCGTTGTCTTCGCAAGAAATGCACCAACAAGAGTGTCATTGTTCGGAATAAATGATTCCTCTACAGCACGCTCAGCTATAGTATGTGATTTTCATATCTGCCTACTTCAATCTACAACTATTGTATCAGCCTCGTCTTCAAGTAAATTATATTGCCAATGTATAGGTGTCGGCTTCTGGTATTCTGGTGTATTATATGGAGCTTTGTTTGACCATGCTGGAATAGGGCTGTGTGTATATCATGTTATGTTACGTATAGCTTGTCTGTTTATTTCGTAATGTGTTGGTTGTTGTGTTGGTTGTTGTGTTTGTGGTTGTGTTTGTTGTGTTGGTTGTTGTGTTGGTTGTTGTGTTGGTTGTTGTGTTATTGGTTGTTGTGGTATATTTATATATGTGTCGTCTGATTGCTGCGATCTTGTTACATATTCATTTATTAATTCCTTTGAATATGCATGCCCCTCGTAAAAATAATATTGATCGTATTGCTCTATTGTCTTTTTATGGGCAGATACCGATAGCAAGTTGTATCTCAGATATATGTCAGCCTCTTTCCTCGCTGCTTGCATCTGCTCCTTGTGTAACTCATGAAAAGTTTGAGCGTCCATTGATTCAAATACGGATAATGGTGTTGTTGGGTATTCAAGTCATTGAGCTGTTTTCTCTATATATGTTGTTTGGTTTGTTGTTTGGTTTAGAGTTTTCTGGATATCTTGATTGTTCAAGATCTTCTGCCTCGTTGGGGCATATTTTTTAATCAACATCAGTTCAGTTTTAAATTCTATTTTTTATTAGTATAGCTTGTTTGGCGTGTTTTGCAAGTGGTTTCAAAATTTAGGGGGTGTATAATTTTAATTTGGCAAAAATGGGTTCAAAATTTAGGGGGTGTGTGAGAGGGGGTATCTAAGATTGCACGCCTGTGCACTCGGGCGAACCCCCGTATGTTGGTTCTTGGCTTTGTTATGCTGTTACTTTACTATTGTTTGTTTGATTTGGATTTAATGGATTTGGATTTGGTGTATTCTAATTCTAATTATAACGGTGGTGTTGTTGTATAATAATTGTATACAATGTTTGTATTATTGTATAATTATTTTATACATCATTCTCTCTCGTTGGCTTTGTTAAGCCAACTTGACAAATCTAAATTAATAAGTAATATATGTATGCTTCAATAGCACAGCTCATTAACATAACCCGACCACTTTAAATTCTAATTTATAACTATGAATAAAATAGAAAATTTTGAAACACTATTCAAAAAGCAATATGATATAAAAGATATTGCAAGAGTAAACACTTACACAAGCAAGAGCTTTTACTCTACACAAGATGGAAATTTTGAAACTATTAAGTTTTTTAATTGACTAGACAACTACTATGAAATAATAATGCACGATGGTGCGAGTATATGCTTGTGAGATTATACAAGCTACGATGGTAATAATCAAATACTAAAAGATTATATTAATAATATGATGGATAAGTTTACTATACAAGAACTAAATTCATTCATAAAAAAGACTTTCAAATCTATGTGAGCTTGAGTAAAAAACATAGATAAAATACACTACAATGAAGTAGACCTTGCAGTTTTATCGTGAGATTATTATGCCTTGCAAGAACTTGCTGGCGATGGAGATATTTTAGATTTATTATAAAAAATAAAATGAAAACTTTAAAAGAAAAAATATTAAGACTTCCTAATGCAAAGGAAGTCTATATTATGAAGCAATACTCAGATATTGCTTGAATAAATATATGGGAAGAGTATAATGAAATGTGATATGAAATAGAGGAAATAATGGAGCATATATTAGATGCTCTTATTGAAAAAAATCTAATACCAGAATGGAGGAGGATGATGCAAGACCTCTCAATAAAAAATAGAACTAAGCTAGAGGAGGATAAGAACTTATCATTTAAGCTTATGAATTATGCACAAGATTAATGATAATAAAATAGAGAGTATTGAAATAATAATTGACTACTTGGAAGGAAGAGTAGTCAATTCTAATGCTTGACCAGATTGGTATGATGATGATAAAATATATAATTTAGCTGAATCTATATATGATGATTTAATTTGGCAATGAAAAACAGATATTGTATCATATATCTGAAATACGGTATATGATGTAGCATAAAAGAAAGTTAATCTTTCTTTTTTTTTTTTTTTTTTTTTTTTTTTTTTTTGATCAAAATTCTTTATCAAAAAGTTGGCAGTCGTCAGCTTTTTTTTATTATTTTTTTTTGTAATTTTAATTTGACATTATATTAAATGCGAGTATAATACACCTACTTTATATTAATAACTTACTAGTTATGAAAACTTTGGAAGAAACTTTAAGGAGAGAACCTTACAACCTAGCAGAGAAAATCTTTGAATATGCAGATGCACACTGATATAATTTTCAATTCTATGATGAAATGGAAGAGTATATCAATTGACTTGCATGGATTGAAACTGATGATAAGTTGTGTAAATTTATGGACATGTTTGGAATGATGTTGCAAGAAATGAATGCAAGAGCTGATGAAAACAGAGCAGAAGACTACTTGTTAGCAGACTACAATATTTTAGCAGACTTGTTGGATGATATGTGCGAAACAAGAATTTATAGAGGATAATTTTCATCCTCTCTTTACTTACTAACTATTCTATTATGAAAATGCTTGAAAATTGAAATGTTATCAATACAGCAGACAACGAACGGTGACATTATACAATATGAAAATCTTATGAAATAAAAAACTGATTTATAGAAGATGATGGATGAAATTTTACCAACTTTGGAAATGTGAGAAAATGGTTTAAAAAAGAAAGTTAATCTTTCTTTTTTTTTTGTTTCGATTGAAATTCTTTATCAAAAAAGTTTGTAGGCGAGCGAGAGTATTTTACACCTTTTTTTGACTTTTTTGTAATTTTGATTTGACATTAATTAAAATGCGAGTATAATACACCTACTTTATATTAATAACAAAAAGAGAATATGCCTTATAAAATAGATACTTGCAAAATGAAGTTACCCCGTAAGCTTGATAGAAGAATTAAACTTACAAACCAACAAAGAATAGAAATAGCAAATCTATTTAATCAATGATACACCCAAACAAGACTTGCCTTGATATTTGAAGTACATAGAAAAACAATTAGAAATATAGTTTACCCAGAGAAATACCAAGCTGATTTAAAAAGAAGAATTGATGGAAAATGTCACAAACTTTATTACAACAGAGAAAAAAATACCCAAGCAGTAAAAAATACTAGAAGGTATAGACAAAAAAATAAAGAGAAATTAATATAGTTTCTCTTTTACTTTAAAACTAACTTAAAATATATATGTTTATTGAAACAGCTTATGCAGCAAGATATGTTCCTTTTAGCTTACCAGGTTTATCAACTTTATTATGGTTATGATTTGTTATTATTGCAATTCGGCTCTTAAGTATTTTAGAGGAAAAGACTTGAATATTATGATGGTTAGCTTTAGTCATTACAATATTATTTTTTATATCAATGATTATTTTAATATTTATTAAGTCTTGGATATTATGATTAATAATCATAGCAATATTATATTATAACTTATAAAAATGATATTTAATTAAGAACGAAAGTTCTTTTTTTTTGCGATGAAATTCTTTATCAAAAAGTTAGTAGGCGACCTTCGCTTATTAGTGCGACTTCTTTACACCTTTTCTGTGCTTTTTTTACTACTTTTTTATTGACAAATCAAAAATAATTAATATAATGTAGCTACTTTATTTAATAAGTTTTTAATTATGGAAACTGATAAAATAGTTTTGCTGGATTTTCGCAATAGCAAGGTTGTTATCTATGATAATGTGCCGAAAACTATTGCTGAAAATAACGACTGGGAAGATATAGTTCAAAAACTATGATATGATAGTGATACACAGATTATTATTTGAGATATCACTATTGAAAAAGGCGATATTGAAAAAGATTATAGCCCAAGACTTTGTGAAAAATGCTGAAATGGTATGAACGAAGGGTTTGTGGTTGATGGTTGCGAAACTTATTGCAGTTATAAATGTATGTGAATAAGCAAGGAGCAGTTTGAAAAACAATATACTGATGATGGCGACACATACTGGACAGAGTGGGACATTACATCTTAATTTTAAAAAAAATGAATAATGAAAGAAAAGAGAAATTAACTCTACAAATAATGGATTATATGAGAGAAGAAGAACTAGAAATAAAAGATTTTAATGATGATGCTGAAAATTATACAGCTGAAACTTGAATAACTAATTTATCTAATATGCTTTGTCATATTGCTACAAATATAGATATTGACTATAAATCTACTAGCGATGAACGGTGGACTGAAATAAGTTGCTACTTACCGTTCCCGAACGGGAAAAGTTACACAGTAATTCTTTATTTAACTTATGATGGTTTTAAGTTTGAAAAAGCAGAAGAAATTGCTGAAATGATTATGGAATATGAAGAATTGTCTGAAACTTTATTTATTAAAAATTAAAATTATGTGATATTATACAGCTTATGCTTTAAGTATAAAAAAAGAAGATTGAGAATATGTGGGACATAAAGAACAAAAAAAATATAATGATGAAATTTATAAAAAATATGATGAATACCCTAATGATAGTAGTAAGTGGTATGAACACAGCGAGAATATGTTAGAATATTCTAAATTATACCCTAAGTTATTATTTATATTAGAGTGAAATTGAGAAGAAAGCGATGATATGTGGTATAAATACTACAAGAATTGAAAAATGCAGGAGTGTTATTGAGAAGTTGTATACCCCGAATACGATGAAAAGAAACTGAAATAGTTTCTTTTTTTTTCGTGATCAATTCTTTATCAAAAAGTTTGTAGGCGAGCGAGAGTATTTATCACCCTAATGCGACTTTTTAGCACCCTAATGCGACTTTTTAGCACTTTTTTGTATTGACAAAACAAAAATAATTAATATAATGCAGTTACTTTATATTACTAATTTATATTATATGAATTGAAAAGATATTATTAAAAAGTTTAAGGAGAAAGTGAAGGAAACAGATTTATATTATGTTGATTATAGAGATTGTTTTGAAGATAATCAATTAAATGATTTATTGCATTGAACTTATGATGAATGCGAATTGTTTGATTACTGGGACACAATTGAAAGTGAAGGTTATTATGTAAGAGAAAATCTTACAGCAGAAGAAGTAAATTTTGTGCAAGAAAATGATGAAGTTGAATGCGAATTAAGAGATTATATAAGAGAAGTTGACACGAGCAATCCTATAAAAGATTTATTAAATAATACTGATGAAAAACAATTACATTATTATATTGACTGAACTTTTATATATGAAGATTCTAGCAATTTAAATGAAGAATTAAGAAGGTTATGAATTAAAATAAGAGAAAATAAAGAAGCAATAGAAAAATTAAGAGAATGGAATTATTACGGTTGAGAATTACAGATTTTATTTAAAATTGAAGACTATTACGATTATATAAAAAATTATGTACGGAAAGACGGAAAAAGAAAAATAGTATTTACAGATCCTTGTATTGCATTAACAGACACAAGTTGATGAAGTTGAGGTTATGCTGATTTTATTTGAACTATTGAACTGCCGTTTGATGCTGAAAGTGTAGTAGTTGACTCACAGAGTAGCTGATATTCTATCACATGAGTTTATTGAAATGATGATTTATGAGATAGCGAGTTTGAAATAAAAGAAACAAGAAGTAGAAAAAAAGCTGAAAAAGATCCGAAAATAGAAGAATATAAAAAACGGGACGAGTTAGTAAAGAATTGAAGTTGTGATTTTTATGATCCGAGATTTAATTCGCATAAAACAGAATATGAAAATATACCTTTGTCGTGCTGATGGAAATGCAAAAATTGTTGAAGATTTTTTATAGACTAGTTTAGCTAGTCTTTTTTTTGTGTGTAAGTGATTCTTTATCAAAAAGTTTGTAGGCGAGTGCGAGTATTTCACTCCTTTTAGCCAAAAAAACTTTTGACAAATCTAAAATAATTAGTAAACTACTGTTACTTTAATTTAATAATTTTAATAATTATGTTTGAAAAAATAGAATCAAACGAAACTTACCAACAAGTATTGAAGGATAGTTTTGGGGGTGTGCTATATAATGTAGCAAACGAAAACAAATACAATACTGCTGAATTGCAAGAAATTGTAAGTACCTACAGTAAAGCCGAACTAAGTGCGATCAACTGAATTATGAAGGGGGCATTTAATTTTTTACATATTAATTACAAATAAAATGAATTATAAAGAAGTAATAGAAACACAAATAAATGGAAATTACAGTAATTTTAGGACTGACATTATACAATTAGCTGATCAAGACGAAATGAAAGAATTCTTAGAATATGTATGAGATTACTTTTCAAACGAAGATTTAACTAATTTTTTAAAACATATAATCTACATTTTAGCAAATAAATAAGAATTATGATTTCAAAAAAAACTAGCATTAGAGCTAATAGAAGATATTAGAGATCTTACATTTGAACAATTAGACACTGATACAGAGTGAGAAGTTGAAGCAATTTTAAAAATGTTAAGAGAATATGTAGAACAAAAATAATAATGAGAACGATTTCTCATTATTTTTTTTTAATCAAAAATGGATTCTTTATCAAAAAGTTTGCTGGCGAGTGCGACTTTTTTACTCCAAATAGATCACATAATATTATTTATGTGATACGATTAGGCTTTTTTTCACAAAAGTATATAAAAAGGTGTATATAAATCGCTCTTTCTTATATTATGCACAAAACCATGATATTGTCAAATTTTGTGCGATTTTTTTACTCCAAATCTGCCGAATTACGACTAAAAAACGAAGAAAATAGTAAGAAAATATATTATACCATATCCATTTATACTCTTAATATATACGGAATTACCCCATTTTATATACGGATTTTTAGGCGAAAATGATCAATTTTGACTGTATTTTAGAAAAGTCCGATTTTTTTTGTCAAATAAAAAATATACGATTTTTCCCTAAGTTTTAATGATCCCTATCAATAAAACTAAAGTATTGCAAATTAAAATTTTGTATAGTTTTCTGACCATTTCAAAAGACCACACGAACACATTATATTTTAATACTATAATATTATATATACTCCCTTTATATATATATATGTTTTTATTATTATTATTATTACTTAGAATAATTTACATATCCCATAAACTATACATATTTAAAAAAAAGCAATACTAAGCGAAAAAGCTAGTTATAAACAACAACTCACTAAAAAAAAGAGTATTTTTTATTTGACAAAAAAGTAAAAAAAAATATAATAAAATTGTCAAAACAAAAATTATTGCACCCCTTGAAATTTTTGTACTAACCCTTGACAACATACCTATTACCCACATTATTCCCTAACATAAGCTAATTATGACTACAACTACTACAACAGTAGCAATACCCGAGATAAACCAAACTGTTTCTCTATCCGTAACAAGGACAGCGAATTTAATAGTAATAGAAGATTTAATTGATGATACTATTGAAAGAATAAAATATCCTTACAGCACACCATATCAAGCTATAAAAGATTTTATGGCAAAAAATAAGCAAAGATATATTACAGACCATATTAAATGAGAAACCGAGAATATAATAGAATTTTTAGATACTATGTGATCAATTCAAAATGACTACAAAGATCAACACGAATTTCTAGACACACTATTCTATCAGTTACAACAAAAACAAATTGACACCACAGAGTACAAAAAAATAATCTTAGAGCAAGCCGAAGAAACTTTAGGGGTACCAATAGACTATTAAAAATTCCCACACCTTAAATCGCAAATAACACCACACCACCCACCCACCCACTTTAAAACTAATTTAAAACTAATTTAAAACTAACCAAATATATTATGCAAGAAAAATACCAAACATTATTAAATCAATTAATTAAATGATACCATATTGAACAAGAAGATTTAAAAGATTTAAAATGATACCTTGAATCACAGCTAAGACAAATAGAGCTAAGAGAAACAGAACTAAAACAAGAACAAGATTTACAAGAAGATTTTATTCGTGATATAGCTATCACAATTACAGATAAACTAGTTGAAAACAAAATCATACCTAATTGTATGGATACGGATAATGAAACTGAATTTGAAACTCAAGATATAATTCACGATTATTTAAAACAATATAATTTAATAAAAAAATAATGAAAGTAAAAGCAAAAGCTATTCAAGGCGATTTCGGTATTATAATAGGCTACAACTATTACAATAACACTGAATATTATGAGATACTGGACTGGGATTTTCCCGAAGATCCAGCAACAGACTTAATAGAAGACTTAACAAAAGAAGAGCTTTCTTTACTAAAAGATTATATAAAAAATTGAAAGTCATACAAAAGAGCAAAACAATATGCTAAATTATTTTTATCTACAGCTAAATCCAACCTACTTTAAAACTAATTTAAAACTAACCAAAAAATTATGGACAGAAATAAAATTGAATACTTATGCGAAACAGCATATGCACTTGCAACAAGCGAGAAAAAAGATAACTGGTCAATAGAACAACTATTAACTGAATATGATCACCCTTTTAATTGATGAATAGACGATTTATTAAATTTATATGAATTCATATACGATAATTATTGTATTTGATCCGACTATTTATCTGACATTTACAACACGGAATTCTTACAAAAAAGAGTAATAGAGTTTGCCCAACAAGAAAAGACATACTACTACAACCCTTATAAAGAAAATTTTCATAAAGATAAAAGCGATTCAAGAACTATAGAAGTTACACCAGCAACATACACAGTAATTTTTTGAACTAACACAAAGGCTATGGAACAATACGAAAGAATTGCTGGTATATCACCAGCTAAAATACAAGAAAGAAAAGACCACCTTAAAAGACAAGACCTTATAAAAGAGATTAAGTCTTTATTCGCAAAGGACGATACAAGAGTAATCTTAAAAAATATAACATTAAATACTAAAGGTATTGACTGGTTAAGTTTACAAAATAAATATTTTGTAGATACATACTTAAAAGATCAAATCGGACTATCGGTAGTTTGGATAGACGAATACGATGATAACCTTGACTACCTAAATAATGAAGAACTAGAAAATGCAATTCAACTTTTAAAAAGTTGGCTAACTTATAACCCTTAATAATTATGACACCTAAAACAGACATACAAAGGTTAGTACAAATAAGAAGTACTGACCAAGAGTTTGAAAAACTTAAACTAAAACTAGATAATACTTTTGAATATTCTGATAATAAAACAGAATTTCTAATATTTTTAGAAGAATTTATTTTAGATTATAACAAAGACTAATGGATAAATTAATATTTACAACAAAGGACGAAACAACAATAATGATTACAAAACATATTAATGGTTTTTTCGTAACCTTATATAATCCTAGTGATGAAAGCTGATTAAATCAATTTGATGAATTCTCAGCTGAAACATTTTGAGAATTAATGAATACTCTTAAAAGTAAATCAAGAGTTCATAGAATTATACTTTAATAAAAAAATTATGACTAATAAACTAATAGCAAATTTACATACTCAAGAAAGAGATCCTTTTGATGAAAAAAATGTAGCATATTATTATGATGTACATATAGAAGAAGTAAATGAAAACAACGACCATATAACTGACGAGTGGGAAACATACTACGATAAATCACAAGCTGAAAAAAGAGTAGCTGATATAAATAAAAATTTATATAACTGGAAAACTTTACCCGAGAGATATGAGTTTGAGAAAAAAATAAATAAAGAATATTTAGAAAAATATATTGATCATGCTTACGATGAAGTTATTCGTGAACAAGCTATGGAATATTTTGATAGCGAAGATTATAAATGCGAAGAACAAATGCAAGAAATTCATGAAAATTTTATAGGCGAAATAGAATCTGCTAGTCCCGATGATGAAAGAGAAAATTATTTATGGGATAATTGATATGCTCGTTGATATGAAACAGCTATGAAAGAGATTCTATTATATAACCAACACGAGAAAGGATTAAATTTAATTACTAATAATAATAAAAATGACTAATAAATTAACACCAAAAGATATAGAAAAAATCTATAAAGAAAATTACACTAGACTATCACTTACACAAAAACAAATGATAGACTTAGAAAACAAAGGGGAAAATTTATACAGTGAATTCTCTAAATATGATATTAGATTTTTAAAAAGAATTTATGAAGAAACAACAAATCTTTTTAATGCTTATGATTTAGACGAAACAATAAAAGAATTACAAGAATTTAAAAAATTCTCGGAAGAAAATAAGGATAAGATCTGATATAGTGAAAACTATAACACTGAATACTGAAATGAAGAACGGGGTGATGATCCAAGCTTTACATTTAATTATAAATATTACATAGTAAGTAAAGAAGAAAAAGATATAGAATTTTATGCTAAAGTTGATACAAAAAACAAAGTATGTGAAATTTTATTTGAATATGCAAAAGAAAATGCTACTGAAACAGCACCAAAATTTTTACAAACAATAGACTGTAAAATTTTACAACTATTTAAGGACTGAACAATTGACTGGGAAACTATGGCGAATCTTACTTATACTAATTGTAAATTATAATGAGAAAAAGACCAGCTATAAAAAAGATAAGGAATCAAGAAGAAAAATATTTAGAGATTTACATATATGAAAAAAAAAACTGACGAGCTCATTATAAACATGGGCTTGAAAGTTTTTACTTTTGCAAAAAAATATATGATAGAACAAAATGTAAAGTCAGCTTTTATGATTACTTTAGATAAAATGTTATTAGATAAAAGGAATCAATTTTCTGAACAAGATATAATATTTTTTGAAAAAACTTTTAAGAAGACAGAAGAATTACAAATTCTTTACGAAGAAATGTGAGAAAAAATAGAAGAAATATTTAATGTAGATTTTTATTTAAAAATCGAATAACAAATGAATAAATATAAACCAGTACAAAAAGACGACAATTGATTAATAATATGTGAATTATGTGGTGAACCTTTTAATAAATTAGGATCACATATTTATTGGTGACACAAAATGTTAACATCACAATACAGACAAATGTTTGGATTAAATGCGAACACAAGATTAATGAGTGATGAATCAATTGAAATTGCAAGATATAATAATGAAATAAATAAAGATATAGTTATAAAAGAAAATTTAATAAAAAAATGAATCAATACTAGATATAAAAAAGGTCATGAGTGAAGGACTTTAGAAAAAATTGCACCACAAGAATATCAAAGACTATTGAATAATAAAAGATTTTGAGTATAATTTCTTTATCAACTTTCGTGGGCTAACACTTTCTCTTATATCATAATGAACCTAGTTTATCATAAAGTCACCCGATCAAATAGCTTATATAAACTGATAGACTAGGGTACTCTAAGAGTAAGAGAAAAAAAGGATTTTAGAGCTTAGGGTACAAAGTTAGGAAAGTTTGTATAAGTGAGGGTGTTAGTCCACGAAATAAAAAAAAATAAAAAAACTTTTGACATAATAAAAATATTAAGTAATATACTACTCGCACTAAAAGTTATAAGTAGCAAGTTAAAAAATAAAAGAGTTAAAAATAGAGTTTCTTTGTGAATATAGTAAAACTTTTGGTGCAACAAAAACTTACTACTACTATATTCGCAAAGTAGCTTTATTTTTTTTGGCATTGTTTATTGCAACTACAAGCCTTAAAAAAGAAGATGCAATTTATTTAAAAAGTTACAAGTTAGAAAATGACAAGTAATTCAAATTTTTACAGCTCTGATAATCAAATTCAAGCTGGTTGGGCTAAGTTTGATGAAATCGGACAAAGCTATAAAGGTACTTTTGTGGAAAAATTTAGAAAAGATGGGCAAAATGGTTTACCAGACCAAATTGTATATGTATTAGCAAATGCTAGTGCAGAAAAATTAGAGTGTGATGATGAAGGAAATGTAAAAAAATTAATTTCATCTGATCCAATTGACGGAGATCTTAATGTTGGTATTAAGGAATCAAATAGTTATATTAATTCAAGATTAAAAAATTGTTTGCCATGAGATATAATTGCTTTTGCTTTTACTAGAGAAATTCCAGCAAAAACCAAAGGCTATTCGAATGCAAAATCGATTCAAGTATTTAAATCATGAGTAGATGAAGAATATTTAGCTAGTCAAGGTGGTAATACAGAAGAAGACTGAAATGATATGCCATTTTAATTAAAAAATTAAGAGGACACCAAGTCCTCTTAAAAAATGGCTTTATAATGCCAAATTTAAATTAATAAATAAATGTCAAAATGAAAAATTTATGAAAAAAATCATTAGAATATTTAATTTTCCTAGTACAAAATGATATGGAAACATTAGAGTATGAACCAGAAGATTATGTAGATGAATTAATAGTAGCACATGATACATTAGAAATGTTACTAAAAATAAAAAAAGATAATATAAAATTAATAAAAAATTATGAAATATAAATTATCAAGAGAAGAGTCTATACCTCATTATGATGAGTGATGACAGATAATGCAAATGATAGCATTTAAAATAACAGCTTCTGTAGAAGGTGAAACAAAAGAAGAAGTTCAAGCTGAACTTGATTCTTTATTTGAGCAAGAAAAAGAAAAATTATCTGATACGAATCCAGTAATTAAGAAAAAAGATAAACAATTAGCATATCTTTTATCTGAATTAAAAGCACTCGTTCCAGAAACAAAGCTAAAACAAATTATAGCTAAATGAAAAAATATATCATAATTTTTTAAAAACATGTTTAAAGAAGACGGAACAAGATACGGTAACAACTGACAAGTTGTTAGTCCAGAAAATCAATTAGAAACTCAACTAGATGATTTTAGAAAGGAGATGATAGAACTATTTGCTGACTATCAGAAAAAACAATTAGAATTATTTTTAAAATATAATAATAAATAAAATGATAAATTTAAAAAAATTAGATACAGCTGAAACAATTTATGTAATGGAGGCATTAAAAAAAGCTTATTGAGCGAATGATCGTGTATTAAAAAAAATAGCAGAATTATCTGACTTAAATGTAGATGAGCAAGTATTTATTGATAATCTTGCTGAACCGAGAAATTCTTTTGAGAATTATGAATCTTTTTTATCTAGCAGAGAATTAGATTTACTTATGAAATCAATTGATAATTTTATTGATAATTCAATTGAAGTTACAGAAACAACATCACAAGCAGAGTTTGAAGTAATGAAATCTATAGCAAAACAAAATAGAGAATTAAAAGAATTACAAGAAAAAATATTATGTGAATTTAGACTACCATTTTAAGGTAGTCATATATGATAGTGGAAAAAACTATCTCCATATTGAGTTTGGGAAAAAACTCATACGATTTTAATTGGATTTTGGTATCGTTATACGACATCAGAATCATAACAATAAGACATTATGGTACATAACCATTTAAGTGACAATACACCAAATGCAGACATTTTTTTTGAGAGTCTAAGGCATTTAGGTTACGATAATTATTCAGCTATTATAGATATTATTGATAATTCTATAGATGCTGATGCAACTGTTATTAATGTAGAAATAAAAACTACACATATAAAAATAATAGACAATTGAATTGGTATGACTTCATACAAATTAGATCAAGCTATGAAGCTTGGTAGTAGATCAACTAAAGGTATGGAAGATTTATGAAGATTTTGAGTATGACTTATTACTGCTTCAATTTCTCTTGGTAGAAATTTAAAAGTTTTTACAAGAGAAGAGAATAAAGATTTAATCTATGCCGAGCAAGACTTAGATTTAATTACAAAAGAATCTATTTGATTCACAAAAGATAAATGACTAGCACTGCCTAGCGAAAAAGAAGAATTTAATAAATATAATCCTGATGGAGCGAGTGGTACTATTGTAGTAATATCTAAATTAGATAGAATCACGAATAGTAATATATCTATTTTTAGATCAACATTAAAGAAAAAAATCTGACAAAAATTAAGAAGATTTATTCATGATTGAAAGCAGATTTATGTAAATACTGAAAGAGCTCCAGAAATTGATCCTTTTAATGTAGAAGGGATAAGAATACACTCAAAACAAAATTTTGAATATAAAGATGAATACTGAACAAAACATAATATAAAAGTAAGGGTATGATTATTACCATATAAATCAAAAGAATGAAATGAGGATACCAAAATAACTCAAGAATCACAATGATTCTATATGTTGAGAAACGATAGAGAGATAGCTAATTGAAGTTGGTTTGGTGTAATTAAAAATCATCCAGAGCTAAATAGAATAAGAGCAGAAGTAGAATTTGATTGAAAATTAGATAAGGAATTTTGAGTAAATTTTTTGAAAGATTGAATCAAACCAACTCAATCATTAAAAGATTTTTTAAGAGAAAATTTAAAAAATAAAATAGAAGATTTAAAGAAAATTGTTGTATTAGAAAGGAATGCTAATAAATCAAAAGAAGTTAGTCATACAGATTCAGCAAAAGCAATTACTAAAAGATCTAAAGTTGTAGTATCTCCAGTAAAAACTTTACAAACTGTAATAGAAGAACCGACACCAGTATTTTGATGAAAATATGATGTAGATATTTCTAAATATGAATGAGAAAAAGAATGAAGAGTTTTTAGAGTTAGGATTGATGAAGAAAACAAAGTGATAGTAGAATGGAATATTAACCACCCTTTCTATCATAGAGTATTTATAGAGTGATCTTGAAACAAAGACTTATTGTCTGCTGTAGATTATCTTATTTTTTCAATGGCTACAGCACAGCTTGCAAATACAGATGATCAATCAAGAAAAATTATTGATCATTATAATGATATTGTTTCATTAACACTAAGAAAAATATTAGATTAAAATGAGGGGCTTGCCCCTCAAATATATATTTAAAATATAATAACAAATAATTATGGATAAAACATTACAACAAGAATATTTTGCTGATACAACAGCAATAAGTAACTCGCAATTATGTAATTTCGTGAGCTACGATAAATGGTGAAATAGATTAGTTACAAGTGATATATATGAAGCTTATGCAAGTGGAACTATTAAATTTGAAAGAACTGATCCGATTATTGTCGGAAAAATAGTAGATGAATATTTTGAAAAAGGTTGAGAATACTTTTTTAATCCAGAAAAAATAGCTGAAAAATATCCAGCTGTAAGTAGAAGAACTGGTAAAAATGAAAATGAAATTACTAAAACTATGGAAGCTGATTATAAAAGAATGATAGAATGGTGAACTACTTTTGAATCATTACAATCTTTTATAGAAAAAGAAGATACTAAATCACAAGTAATACTAGAACAAGATTTAGAAATTGTAGATGAAAATGGTGAAATTCATACGGTTAAAATAAAATGATTACCAGATTATATTAATAGTAAAGAAAAAACAATAGTTGATTTAAAAACTACTTGAAATATGAGTATGATTATAGAGGATTTACAATTCAAAGGCAAACCAAATATTTATGCTAGATATATCAGACAATTAGCATTTTATAATAAGATGGCTGGTGGTGATTATAACGGAGCTATAGCACTTGTAAGTACAAAAGGTATTTTATGGATTGAAGTACCTAATATAATTTTATTAAAAGCATGGGAAAAAGTTGAAGAAGATATTTTAGAATTAATTAAATTTAAAAAGAATCCAACTGAATTTAATGCAAGTATTTTTGATCTAGATAAACTAGATGAAGAAGAAGATTTATTTATTTAATCAAAAAAAATGCACTGTTTATTTAGAGAAGCATTTGAAAAAATGTTAGAAAGACAAGGTTGGTGACACTATCTTGTATGGGCAGATAATTGAGGTGAAGATGTAGAAGAATTTATTGGAAGAATTGGAGATTATTATCCAAATAAAAAAATAGATACTTTAGTTTTTTTCTCACAATTAGCTGATTCTATTGATAGGTGATATTTAAAAATCACATGAACTCAATGAGAAGATATTAGTAGTGAATTTTTATTTAGTAAAAATAAATGAAAATTTTTACGGGATAATAGGGCTTGTATTGATGTTAATGAAGATGTTTCAATAAATGAATTTTATTGTTCATCAAAAGAATGTAAAGAATTAAAATCATATTTTCATTCAAAAGTTAAATTGAAAGATAAATATAAAAATGCCGAAGAACTTATAAAAGCATACGAAAATTTTTTAACAGATTGATATGATGTAAATATAAGAGTTTTTTGTTTAACAAAAGAAGAATTAACAGCAGAATTACGGAAAGAGTGATTTGAGGTTTATAGAAATATTTTTTCGCAAGAAGAATTTAGAGAAGTTTGTGATGAAGCACATTGATGTATGAAGTCATGACATCATCATGAGATACCAGAATTATATCGTTCTATTAGTTTTATGACTCGGGCTAACTGGGATAGTGATGATGATAATTATACCCGTAGAAATTTAAGAAAAATGAGTCCAGATTTTTCTAAAGAATATGAAAAAGAATATCATGAATATTTAGATTCTCCTCATTGGCAACTTTTTAGAAAATATGTAATTGATCTTATTTGAAGAAAATGTGAATGTTGTTGAAGTGAATCTGAAAGTAAATACCATGTTCATCATCATAGATATGAAGATAAGTATGGTATAGATATAAAATGAAGAGAAAGTATAGAAGATGTAGCTGTTGTTTGTGAAAGGTGTCATACGATGATCCATTATAAATGATGAATTAAACTTAAAGCAAACAAATTAAATTACAAAGATTATACAAAAAGATTTCAAGAAGTAAAAGGTTATAATAAAGCAAGACAATCTTCATTTAGTTTAAAAAGAGATTTTGAATAATAATTAAATAAAAACTATGAATAAAGAATTAGTATTACAACAAAGAATCCGTAGTCTTGAAAACGAATTAGCTGAAATAACAGCAGATAAGGATTTATTTGTTCACAGATGGCAAACAGTAAGGGTGATTCTTACAGATATGGAAATAGAAAAAACTGAATTTAAAAAAGAAATAAAAAAAATAAAAAAAATAAATTATATACTTATAGCTATAATTGTATTTTTTATTTGACTTATTGTGATACCATATATTATAGGATAGTTGAATCTTTATCAACAGCAGTACATATTTTATTTTTTAACTTACAAAAAAATGTACAATTTATGAGATGAGAAGTATTTTTTAAATTTAGCTCAATTCAAATTAAACGATGATAGTTTAAAAATTGAAGCAAGAATTAATAAAATAAAAATTAAAGCTAGGTATGAATCTACAAATGAACCAGTACCTCAATATAGCTTTGATATAGAGGAATGAAGTTTTCATGCAATTGAAACTGATTTATTTGCTACTAAAGAAGAAGCAAAAAAAGAAGCTGAAAGAAGAATTTCAAAAATAGAAATATTAGTTTCTGAAGATTTTGAAAAAAAGAAACCAGTTTGACCTACTAAACCAGAATAATTATGACTATATTTGCGATGATGTATATTGTATCATTTTTTGTTACAGTCTTAGGGGCTTTTTGATACATAGAAAATGTTGTTATATGATGAGGTGCTTTTATAGCATTCATCTTATGAACTTTTATTTTAATTTTTTTACCAGATTAATATGGAAATATTTTTTGATATTGAAACAGTTAGAGAAAAAGAATTTAGAGATCCAGATGTTATTGATATTAAATACGGCGAAAAAGCAAATTTTATGCCAGAATTTAATAAAATAGTTACTATTTGTGTATGAAGGTATGATGATCAAGATATACCTCAAAGAATAGTAAAGAATCTTGAATGAACCGAAGAAGAACAATTAACAAGATTCGCTGAAATTGTTAAGAAAAATGTATTAGTTTGACATAATATTATTTGATTTGATATACCATTTGTAGCAAAAAGAATGTTGAAATATCAAATAGATATACCAGATGAATTAAATCTTGCTAATAAAAAACCGTGGGAAATAAAGCATATAGATACTTTTAAAGTATGGCAAATGGGACAATTTTGAGCTCCATGAAATATGGACTTAGTTACAAAATATTTAAATATACCAACTCCAAAAGATAATATAGATGGATCAAAAGTCCAAGAATATTATGACAAATGACGGTTGGAAGAGATAATTGAGTACTGTTTAAAAGATGTTCATGCAAGCATGAAAATATACAGTTATTTTAAAGAATATAAATTATTATAAAATGGCAAAAAAAGACCGTGAAAAATTTCTCCGTAACCAACTGATTAGTTACCATGAAGAAATACTAAAAGACAAAACTTTAAATAAAATACAAGTGAATCGGATTAAACAAAGATTAGAAAAATTACAAAATGAAGATGTATTATAATAAAAATTGAACTTTCATGACTGTTTGAAAATTTAAATGAATATATGAAAGATTCCAAGCAAAAAATCTAAAGAAGATACAGCAAAAAAACATGAATATGTGGGGTTGGCAAAAAATGCCCGACATAATAAAACATTATAAAGTTCTAAAAAAAGAGTGACTTGTTAGAATTCCAAATTGAATCAGAGGGTTTTGGGATTTTAGAGATGATTATTGATCTATTGTAAACTGTAAACACCCAAGTATTTACAATAAACATAAATGAAATGAATTAGATTTAAGACAAGATAAAGCTGTAGGACAATTAACAAGTAAAAATGTATGATTACTTCATGCAAGTACTGCTGTTGGTAAAACTATGATTACTGCTAAAATAATTGATAAATTTCAAACAAGAAGCTTAATTATAGTTCCAAACCTTACTTTAATGAGGCAAATGAGGGATGATTTAGAGGAAATTTTTTGAGTTAAATGTAAGACATTGTCATGACAAAAAACTAAACAAAAATGAGCCTATAAAGGTATAATTATTGCTAATATAGATACAGTTGTAAAACAATCAAAAAAATGGTTAGATCAATTTGATTTAACTATTATAGATGAAGTTGATTCATGTTGATTACAAGCTGAAAGAAGATTAGCTTTTACTGGTAATCTTACCTCAAAATATTTATATTGATTAACTGGTACTATAAAATTGAATCATGTAGATAATAAAGTTTTTCCTATTTATTTATGAGATAAAACTGAATTATTAATAAAACATTTTACACCAGTAGTTAATAAAATTTTTACTGAATTTGAATATATTCTTGATGATTTAAAAGAGTTTCATGAATTAAAGAAAGCTTTATACGAAAATGAAACAAGAAACGATTTAATTATAAAAACAATAACTGATACTCTATCAAATAGGAAGTGAATAGTTTTTTGTGAATATGTTGATCATGCAAAATTATTAAAAGATAAATTAGAAAAATCTTGAATTAAAACTTTTATATTAATTTGAGAAGTAAAAAAAGAAGAAAGAGAAAAAATTAAATCAGAATTAAAAAATCATAAGTGAAAGTGTATTTTAATTGGTAGTGTAAAAATCATTTGAAGAGGGTTTAACGTACCAGAATTATCAATTTGATATCTGACTACTGCAGAAAAATTTAATTCAAATATAGAGCAATATGTTTGAAGAATAATTAGAAAATTTGAATGAAAAACAGAAGCATTATGGTATGATTTTGTAGATTCTTGATGTAAATTACTTTATAATCAAAGTAAAAATAGAACTACAACTTATAAAAGAGAGTTCCCTTGAATACAAATTAATAATATATATCAATGACAGCAAACAGATACGATGATCCAGAATTGACGGAATATGTCATTACTTTAGAGGATTGATTAGTTCTAGAGATAAGCGATTTTGAAAAAGCAGAATTTGAAGGTATGAAAAGTAGTAATTGGTATAGATTACAATTAGCTTCAATGATGACTAATTCAGAAGTCGGAACTATATTAACAGATAAATTACAAGAAAAAAAAGAATTAGAAAGAGAGTACTTTAATGCATTAGCTAAAAATATAAATAAAGATTCAAATATTTATATTGAATGATTTTATGAAAAACTTATTAAAGAAATTGAAACTGCTATTATCACATTAAGACTTACATTAAAAGAAAGAAATCCGAATTCATGAGAAAGTGCTAACTTAAAAATACAAGTTGAGGAAGCAAAATTAAAAGTCAGAATAGAAGATGTAATTCAAAGTCTTGGATGAATAAGAATCAGAAATATAAATCGCAATATAAAATGTCCTTTACCAGATCATAGAGATAATACTGCTAGTTTTAAAATTTATCCTAGAACAAATTCATGGTACTGCTACTGATGCAAAAAATGAGGAGATCATGTACATTTTATAGAATATTTAACTTGATGTACAAGAGCTCAAGCCATGAAAAATTTTATTTCAATAAGCAAATAACATGGAATACAAAGAGTATTTAATACTACTTAAAAAAGATAAATCAATGAGAAAAATTTGAGAAGAAACATTTAGAGTTTATAAAAGTAAGTATTGAACAAAAGAAACAATTAAAAGATTAACATGACCTAAGATTGGAGCATGAAAACAAAAACTATGAAAATTTAAATTAACAGATCAAAAAATAGAACAAATTAAAACTGATGCTAGTTTATGAATTCCAGTTGATAAAATAGCAACTAACTATTGAATTAGTATTAGAACAGTTTATAGGTATAAAGATAAATAAAAATGAGAAGGAAAAACATTAATAAATTCTTAATTGAATTAGAAAATTTTATTCAAAAACATAAAAATAAAGAGTGTGCAATGTTATTACATTGGCTTGATTGAGAACCTACAATAAACAGTATTTGAAGACAAAAAAAATTAGACTTACCTTGTATAGAAAGATATATAAATAATGGAACAACTCTAAAAGAAAAGAACCAAAACTCACATAAAACTGCTTCGTATGTTATGAGATTAGCATATAGTAAAAAATTTAATCAAACAAATGAATTAAGTTATGAACATTTTTTTAATAAGTTTTTATATAGAAATTGAAATTTATTTTGATTTAAGCATAAATATACGGCAGAGAACTTTTTAATGAAAAACGAAATAAAAAAAATATATGTGCCAAGAGATCTATTTATGAATTTTCATTTGTATTTTCTTGATACATAATTAATATACAAATTACAAAAATAATTATTAATTGAAGTTTTATGAGTTATTTGAATAAGATTCACCTAAAAGTTAAAAAAGATAAAAATGGGTGGTATATGTTTTGAAAATGAAGGTATAGGTTACAACTATGCTGACATTCATGAAAAGGATGATTCTTCCTAAAGCAATATGCTGATAAACTAGGAAAAGATGATTTCATGAAAGACTTTACGCAAATCCTTGAAGCTATGGAAAAAGATGGTAATCAATCTATTTTTTCTCTATATGTACTACCAGAGATAATCAACTGACAACTGGATGATTAAATTATATTTTAATTTTTATGAACTGTGACTTGAAAATATACTATTAATCCTCAAGATGTAGCTTCTGCAACTACAGATATTAAAGAGTTCCAAGAAGCACTAGAAGAGATTGATGAAATTTGATATGAACTTCCTCATATCTACAAAGAAAATTCCGAAAAGGTTTCTCTATACACAGCGATTATAGTAGAAACAAATGACATAGATGATGTTAATAGAATAAAAGAAATTCATGATATTGAACCTTCTGTAATTTATTATAACGAAACAAAAACATATCACTTGGTATTCTCGTTAGTTAAATGAATTAAAGAAGCTGAATTTAATAGGCTATGAAAAGTACTTGCCTTTTTATATAAAGGTAAATTAATTGATTATCATTTTTTTTATTGACCAAAAATTTCAAAAACTAGAGAAATTGAGTGAGATATGAATCAATCTGATTTCGCTTTGAAATTAAAAAGAATATTATGACATATTCAAAATAGAGATAATTATTACGAAAAAATATACATAGAAAATCATGATCCGTATAGAGAAACACTTAAAGTAAAAATAGAAGATATAGCTGAAATATTACAAGAAAGTAAAGCTAATGTAGATGATGTACATAATTTTGATATAATATATTGATTTCCATATTTTTATGTTTTAAATTATTTTGAACAAAATTTTTATAAAACAAGAGCCTTTTTTGAAGAAAATTTTAATATTAAATTTAAAGAAGAAAAATTATCTGAATGAGCTATTATAATTTGATGAGTTGAAATTGGTGATACTCCTAAATTAATGAAAGATGAATTATGATATTTCTCTTTTAAATGAGAAGATAAAAATAGGATTACTGATTTTTTTATAAAAGTTTATTATAAAATAATTTGAGTAGATGGTAGTGAAACATATATTGTTACATTACTTAGCTGATGAAGCTGAAAAGAAACCAAAAAAATTGAATGGTGTAATTCAACTTCTTCTACATCATTTGCAGATTATATACAAAAATACTGAAACTTTCATTTTTATTGATGATCCTTTCATATAAAAGAACTACATAAATTAGTATCAGAATCAAGAAGAGTACCGATAGTAAAACCAGTTATTTGAGCTGGGTGAAAAAGTAAAGAATGAATTTTAATTTATGGGAACTGACTTGTAGATGTAGAAAATAAAGTATTTACTCCTAAGCCAGAATGAGAAGATTACTACTTCAATTATAATTGAGAAAATTGATATTATGTAGTAAGTGATATGGGGCAAAAAAATATAGATATACCTTGATGATTTCCTATTTATGAAGAACAAAGTGTTGATATGTCAATCATGGTTAATTGATTATTGAAGTTATATAAAAACGATAAATGAATATTAATGCTTTATTTGTTTCTTGGATTAATGGGGCATATAATGTACTGAAAAACCAAAGATGCATTTCCTATTTATTTTATTAGAGGTATAACTCAATCATGAAAAACTACTTATACTAGAATTCTTAAAAAAATGTTTGGGCTTCCAGATATAACAAGTGAGTATTGAAGTATTACTAAATTTGCAATGAGTGCCAGTTTCTGATTATTAGAAAGATTTCCTTTTTTTATATCAGAGTATAGACATCATGTTTCAGATTGAGTAGAAAAAAGAAATATATTAAGATCTGCATTTGATAGAAATATGCAGCTGAAGTGACAAAAAGATTTGAGTACAAGAGATTTACATTATAGATCTTCTGTTGTAATTGAATGAGAAGAAATGGTAAAAGATGGTGCAGTTAGAACTAGAGCACTTCAAGTACACCTAAGTCCTTCGGATAGAATTGATGGTGACTTTGATTGAATTCTAAGGAAACTAGAAAAACATTTTAAAAAACTACAGCATACTTATGTACAAAAATCTAAATGAGAAGATTACTTAACTCATTATGAAACTGGTCGTAAATTCTTTTCTAAAATGACTGATGAAAAAAGAATAGTATCAAATTTAGCTTATGTATTTGCTGGATGTATGTGTTATAATACAGCTTGGGAAAAACAATATAAAGATGTACTGAAAAAATTATGAAAATATCAAATTAAAGATGTACAACAAAATTCTACTTCAAAACAAATTTTAAAACTAATAAACAGTTTTTTAAGACATTCAAGAAATATGTTTGATGTTTACTATGTTATTGAAGATGGAAAAGCTATTGTAGTTGATCGGCAAATGATTGTAAGTTTTGCAGCAAGAACAAAAGACATGCTGACTTTAGATATAGAATCTTATCCAGAGCATTTAGAAGAGATGTGATTTCATCATGATTATTATGAAGTTGAAAGTGAATGATTTGAAAGTATGGTTGAATGAATTAGAATACCTTTTGATAAACTTGTATGATGAAATTATAATGATTTCCTTGTAGCTGCTCCAATATTTAAAGCATACAAACAATATTTAAGACAAATTGAAAACAAAAATATTCCTAAAGAATTAGAATCTCCTAAATAAAATATCATGTTTCAAGATCTAAAACAATATAAACTATCTTGATATTATAGAAAATGAAAGATAGAAAAAGATTTTCAGAAAGAATTAACAAGAAGGTTAAGAGCTGATTGATATCTTGTGTACCATCCACAAGATGTTTGATTAGCTTATAAATTTCTTGATATGCATTTAGTTTCACCTAAATGAGAACTTGGTTGGTTAGAATTAAAAAAAATCCAAACTGATACATTTAATGTTTCTAAATTTGAGGAATCGCAAATATTCCTAATGAAAGAATTAGATAAAAGAAATCCAGAATTATGTAGAGTTGGTATATGGTCTGTAAAAAATAATGACTATGTGATACTTCGTTTCTCGGAGATATGGAATAACAAAAACGAAAAAGGAGGGATTAAATTATTCTGAAAAAACTGCTATGAATGAAAATAAAAAATGTATTTTAATATACTCAGCTCTATTAGCTGTAGCTATGGCAATAGTAATATATACTTACTATTATGATCTTGAGCAAAGAAAAATTGCTATGCTTAAAGAATATATGAAATATCAAATAAATTATGAAAAATAAACACTGAAGATGCGAGGTGTGTGATGCTCCTCAATGAACTGATTGTGGTTGCTTCTGCGACTGCTGACTTCCACATAGTCAATGTATGTGTGATATGACTCCAGAAGACTGGGAACTTCGGGATAAACAAATAAATAATTTAAAAAATAAATATGGAAAAAATTAAAAAATCTATATATTTCAACTTAAAAGAATTAGTTAAACCTTGTTTTGCAGAATGACAAACTGAGGTGGATATAACAGCAGTGTTGAAGTATATACAAGATAAATGATGTGATTATCAAAACTGGATATATAAAACTACAATAAGAATATGTTCTATTGATAATAGAGATTGAGAAATAATGGTTGATTATTGAGAAATTCCAAATAAACCTCTTCACCTCTATAATGAAACTGAAGAAAAAGATTTACTTGATTTACTTCTTAAATTAAAATAATATGAAACAAAAAATTAATGAGGTTGAAGACCTTGCAAATCTATTATTATATAGATTAAAAAACAGTAATAATTGTGAACTAACACAAGAAGTAGTTGATAGGTTTAGAGAAATAGTTAGAAAATTATTACTTGAAAATAGAATACTTAAAGAAGATTCTGAATTTAAACCTTGAATAATAATAAAATAATGCACAAAGATTTAGAATGATACCCTATAGTTAGGTATCACAAGTACAGAGAGTTATATGAGGTACATTTAAGGTTAAGTTGACCTTGAATATTTAAAATAGTTGGTACATTAGAAGAAGTGAAAAGTAGTATAGAAAATATAATTAAAAGAAATAATACAAAATAATATGGAAACATTAGTGGTATTTTAGAATTAATATAGAAAATATGGATAAAAAAATGTTGTTAAAAATAGCAGAAGCTATTAATTATAAAGAAGTTGAAAAACTTATAAAAGATAATACTAATAAAAAAGTAATTGATTCAGATGCAGTAATAGAACAATTTAGATTATATGATCATTTTTGAACTAAGAAAGCTGGTATGGATTTATTGTGAGTATCTGATTCTGCATTACCTAAATGTTTTGAAATGTGTAAATAATAATTCTTAACAAAATAATTATGAAAGAAATAAAAAGTAATTGAGAAATATTTAGAGTTGATGAGGATATTTATATAAAATATGAAGTACTAATAAAGTTAATAATTGAAACTGAATCAATGTATGATGATGAAAGAAGATGGTGGTTTGATATGTTGCCTAGTATGACAGATGAACAAATAGATAGATTATTTAATATCCTTGAAACTGAAAGAAAAAAATTAGAAAGGTTAGAAGAAAAATATCAAGAAGCAATTAAGGACTTAGATGAAAAACCTTTAATTGAATGGAAAGAATTTAAAATGAAAGATTCTAAGAAAAAAAATAAAGAATATGAAGAAGATAAAAAAGAAGATGCTGATGATGTACTTGATATGTTAAATGATTTATAATTATGATAAAACCAACAAAAAGAAATAAAACTAAAGTTCATGAAAGGAACCGTAAAGAAATAAGAGAAGCTTATTTTAATTGAGAGTCTTCAGATTCTATTGCAAAAAGATATTGATATGATAAAAATGCAATGAAGAAATATTTAAATTCTCGTGCTACAAAAGTTTATATTGATCCTAAATGAGAAGAATGGAGAAGATGTAGTATTTGTAATGTTTATAGATTAAGAGAAAATTTTTTTCAAAGTACAGCAAAATACAAAACTGCTCATTGTAGATTTTGCGATAGCCTTAAAAAGAAAAATCAATATACTATGCTCAAGAATAAATGAGAGTGATGGAAAAAAATTGCAATGACTCGTGAAACTTGGTGGCGTCATAAATGGAAATACAATACAAGAAGAAGAATATTAAGAATCATAGGATATCTAGATTGAAACGGTCGCATTATAAAGCCATTAAGAAGCTAAAACTTACGAGGATGCCCTCAGAGCTATTATAAAAAAGTTTACTATAGTTATATCCTAGAAAAATAAAAAAAGATAGAAGTTTTTACTCTTCTATCTTTTTTTGTGGACTTTTCTTAAATAAATATATTCAATCTGGTAATTCATCAACAGTATTGTTTTTTTCATAATGTCACTTCAATCTAAATTGCATATCAAGTGCTTTTAGTCTTATTCAATAATCTGGAACTTCCCAACTTCATTCATCTTTACTTGTAACAGTTTTAGTAGCATTCTCTGCAATCGTATTTAAATTTTGTGCCAAAACTTCATCTTGTAATAAATGATCCTTTATAGAGGTTTCTTGAAAAACCTCTATATTAGAATCTTGATTTACTATTTCTGTACTGCTCATTGTTGTTGTAATAATTGAAGTAAAATTCATTCTGGTTGTGTATCAAATTGTGGAACTTTTCATTTAGGCATCTTTGGAAGATCAACTTCTACTGGATCTTTTTCCTCATCATCAACATCAACTCAAGGATAATTTCATGGAATAAATTTAGTTAAGTCTATTTTTCAAATAACATCTTCACCTCATCACTTATAAGGAAGTGGTTCATACTTAGTATCATCTGTTATTTCTCATCATTCATCTATAAATTTAGCTCCTCTATTTTCAGCTAACCTTTTATACAATTCTCTTATCTCTGGAAAATCTTTTGTAGCTCTATTAATATATTCAATATTTTTATTATTCAAGTCTTTATCAACCATTTCAGAAATTGAATCATATATCTGTGCTTTAAAGAATTCATTTCATTTGAATAATCCTATTGTTTCATCTAATGTTTTTAATTTTTCGTAAGTGTTTGGTGGTATTGTATTATCTCTTGCAATTCTACTAGATGCCTCTTCCATTACTATTTTCAACATTTTAGTTGTAGTACTAGAAAGAATTAATCAGTTTTGTTCTGTATATATTAATTTATCAATAGATGTTTTTTTAGAAGCAGAAGCAGTAGTATCTAATCAATCTTGATCTATAGAACCATATAATCTTCTATAAAAATCAACATAAGCTGCTGGTCTTTTTTCATTTAATTCAAGTAGAAATTCTCCAAAATCAACATTAGGCATTCAATCAATTTGTTTCTTATCATATATTTCTGGTAAGATTGTTTGCTCTAATTTATTTACTAATGATTCATCTGACTTAATAGTATTTCTTAATGCATCAGATAAATTAGTTATAAACATTGTTTTAGCTGTTTCTGAATAATCATTTCATAAAGCATTACTCACCCAAGCTTCAAATCACATTTTAGTTCATCTTGTTTCTTCAATTCTTCTGTTCATTTTATTTATCTTATGTGTAGCTTCAAAATTTTCTAGAGTAAGTCTTCATTCTGTTGTAAATGCTCATAAATATTTGTCTACAGTTCTAGATAATTTAGTATATTTACTCCAAATAAATCATTTATCATTATTTATTTCATCTATTTTGTCTATCATATCTTGATAAGATTTGTTTGCTCAAGCAGCCTCGTATGATAATCATAATACTCTTGAAGCAGTATTTGGATAATTTTCATCTCTATATTTGAATCAACCATTACTATCAGTAGTAATAGCATCTCATTCTATTGCTTTTCATAATTTATCCATTCAAATTAATGTTTTTCTGAATCCATCATAAGCAGCTTCTAACATTCCTTCTCTATCATGAATACCTGCAGAAGCTACATTTATAACTCACTCAACAACTCAATTAATTAATCTATCAAACATCATAGTCGCACCTTGTATTCACATCGGATTTGTAGCAAAATATGCCCAATATTCTTGTAAATTTCTAGCAACCATTTTTCTTAGGAATTCTTTTCTTACATCTTCATCAGCTTCTGTTTCTCAATCAAACAACATATCTGCAACTATCATAGCAATGTAATATGGAAGTACAGCTTTTATTCATACATTATACGCTTTTGCAGTAACTTCAATACTTCATTTTGACATATTTAATTTTTCTCATTTTATGATCTTTTCTGTTCATCTGTATGCAATATCAACTATATCAAATACATCTGCTATAACTTCAGAGAACACATTTCTTGACCATTGTTTAACTGCATTAAATATTTTTACATCAAATATTTTTCAAACAGCTTTAGCTGTAACTCAAGTATTTTCTATTCTTTGTAATGATGAAGCTAATTCTCATCTAATTTTCATTTCTTGATCTCTTCAAACTTTATCTTTCAATACCCTTTCAAACGCAGTTGAAAGTGTTTCTCAATCTTTTCTTCATCAATATTTACCAACAATTCAATCCATAAAATTTGCTGCAGTAATTATTTGAGTTTGGTTTAGTCCAAATGCAGTAAATAAAGATATAGCATCACCTCAAAGTTTCTTAATTTGTGCTTTACTTCTTACTCAAATTGATTTAGTACTTCAAAATTTAAATAATTCCTTATCGTTTACTTCAAATTGAAGTAATCATCTATTATATAAATATTTTTTTAAATCTCCACCTTCTCAAACAAAAGGAAATCATTCTTTTGTTAATCAACCCTCTCCAGATGTAATACCTCTAACTAAATTTCTTCAAGCTTCTCATAATCAGAAAGTACCAATAGTTAATGCATTTTGTGCCATTAACGGAATATTTCAAACATAAGTAGCAAATTGTGTACCTCAAGACAAAATATTCATTAAAGTATTCTTTGGTGGTAACGATCAAAATAAGATTTTTTCTATTCTTGAACCATTTTTATGGATTACATCTTCAATATATTGTCATACTTTAGGATTATTTTTTCTAACTTGATTTAAAGCATCATCAAACATTTTATTCTTAACCAATTGACTTGTTTCTTTTGTATAGTTTAATGCTGCAGTTAAAGGATCATGTGTATGTAGAAACCAAACATCATGACGTTCTTTTGTAACACCAATTCAGAAATCTGGTTTTACGCCTCATTCTTCTGATTCTTTACGTATTTTTTCTATAAGATTTTTATGGTCTGTTTTAGAAAAAACTCATCTACTTCTTTGGATTTTTTCGTAATATTTTATTCTATCTTGATGTATATATCATCTTGTATATCAATCTATTTTTCATTTAATTAATCATAATCAAATTAAATCACTTCATATTCTTTCATATCAAAGAGATGCTGGTCAACTTCAATATCTTCAAAATTTATCAAAATATTGATTAAAGAATTCTCTTGTTTCTTCTGGTAAAACATCTATTACTTTTTTCTGAATAGCTCTAATTTCTTCTGTAGTTAATCATCATTCAGTATCTAATAAAGCTTCTAATTCTTCTTTTGTTAAGTCTGGATTTTCTTTTTTTATCTTTTCTATTTTTTCTTTAGACGCTACTATAATAGCATCTTGTGTTGCTAATCAGACATAGTCAGCTACAACAGAACCTCTTTTTGTATAATCTCAAGGTAATCATAAATGATCTAGAAAAATAGAATTATCATTTCATGTATTTTTAAGATTGTTTTCAAGATTTTGCTTTGCATCTTTATTATGTAATCCTTTTCTTAATTTACTAACGTTATTAATAACAAATTGGTAAGCAATATCTACTTTTTTCCCATTAACTTCAATCATTTGAACCATTGATTCAATATTTAGAGCAGCTACCATATTGTTTCTCATAGTAATAGATTGTTGATCTATTCAGTTGAAAACTTCATACATACTTGTTCTATTTCAATTAGCATCTGTTACTACTATTTGTCTTAATGCTCAAGCAACATTATCTACTAACCACATTTTTGCAGATCTAACCCAACCAGCTCAAGTAGCTAACATACTTCTTATTTTTTTACTTGGATGTACTGAATGAGTTAAAGCACTTGTAAGTACAGATAAATGTCATTTTAGTCAATCAAATTGTGAAGAATCATAATCAAGAATATCTCATTTTTCTAAGAAAGTAGTATCAACTCAATCAAGTCATCTATCTTTAATATCAAGCATTTTCTTAAAAATTGGTATGATTTCAGCATATTCTCACATTGATTTATCTTTTCAAGTAGCAACTTGCTCTGTTCCATGAATAATTTTAGTAAGTAATTGTTTGAATTTATCGTATATCTTTTTAAGAACTCATTCAATTCATTTAAATTGAGTAGTTTTATGTGATAGATAATGAGCAAATTCTTCTGCTAAAAATTCCATATAAGGTTCAGTTTCTCATCTATGTTTTTCATTATTATTTAAACGAGTGTAATATTTAGCATGATCTTTGCTATATCAATATTTTTCTTGATAGTATTTTTCAATTTTATCTTTATTCTTTTTAAGATAATTTTTTAATATTTTTCTATCTCAGTTATCTAATAAATGATAATCTAAAAAATGTCAATACTCATGAAAGAATGTAGTAACCATTTCATCTTGAAGTTTGGTTGTTGGATTCATGTGAATCGTTTTTTTAGTCGGACTATAATATCAAGCAGCCGAACGAGCTTTTCTCATATCAAACTTCTTAGATACTTCTGGAAGATTTTTAGGATCAACATCTCTAAATGCAGCTAATACAATTTCAATAGCATCTGACGACATTCATTTCTTATATATAGCAGCCAATTGATTATAAAATGCTTTATGTTCTGGAGATATATCTTTAAAATGCTTAATCTTCTTTTTTTCTGTAGCTTCTTTTATTCACAAATAAATAGAACCTTCATCTTTAACTTTTTTAATTAATTCTTTCTTGCTTGATTTTGTAAGTGTTTGATTATTATTGATAATTTTAAATATATCATCATCAGATAAACGAGGATTATCTTCAAGTTTATATAAAATTTCATGTAATACATTTACTTTTTCATCATCTTGAATCATTCTTTCTCTAACTTTTATCTTATCTTTTTCTTCTTTCTTTAATTTTTCTTCTCTTTTTTTCTTTTCAGCTTCTTGTTTTTTAATTAAATTCTTAGTTCTTTTCTTTTTATCTTCTTTTTTAGCAATTTCTCATTTAAATGTTTTATATTGCTCTTTTGTAAGTGGGAAATCAGAGATAATAGGTTCTTTTATTTCTCATTTTTTTATTCTGTTTATGTAATCTTGTGCGTCAGATTTTCTTACAAAATTAGTTTTCTCACCTTTAAATGGAACTTGATATAAATTTCTACTTCCAGATTTAACTCTTACTGGTTCATTTGTAATTGTATCTCATGATTCAGTAGTAGTTTCTTTAGTAGGAGTTTCTCATTTTGTAGTTTCTGGTGGAGAAACTATTTCTTCTCATTTAGGTAGAACTTTAATAGGTCAGTCAAGTTTTGTATTCATATCAGCTTCTACAGAAGCACGATCTCAAAAACTTAACATCCTTCAATCCATAGCATATCAAGTAAAAAATCCTCAAGCTCTTTCAGTTAAAAGATAATCTCTTCAAGATGTTGTTTGTTGTACTACTCAAGTTATTTTCTTTCAGCCTTCAATTTTAATTGTTTTCTTTTGTCATTCTGGAAGTGAATCTTGTACGAATTTATTTCTTTTAGATTCATCAATTATATTACTTCTCTTCAATGTATCAAATGCTCTATTTTTAGTTCTTAATGAAGCTGTTTTTTTAATATTATAAGGTTCAGTTAATTTTATAGATCTATTAGATCATTCTTCTAACATTTTATATATATCAACTCAAGTTTCATTACTTTTATTCTTATAAGCATCTTCTATGATTTTAGTATATTTTAATTGAGCTTTATATATTTCTTTTTGTCATTTTTCAGTATCTTTTATTTTTGCATTCTTTTGTATAGTCTTTAATACTTTTTGAAATTCTTTATTGGCTGTTTTCTGTAATTCATTAACAATTTGTCATATTGTTGCTTGTTCACGTTCTAATAAAAACCTTCCGTAATCACTTTCTTCTTTAGTAATATTTTCAATAACCCCATCTTTACTTATTGATTCATATTTTCAGTCTTCATTTTTTCTGACAGTACCTCAATCATCTATAATTCATTCTATTTTTTCTGTTTTTCATTTTAATTTATTTTTTTGTCTTCATGCAATTTTAAAATATTCTGCAGCTCTTGTATCAGAAAAAATTCATGATTTATCTTTCATTCAAATAGGAAGTAATCAAGAAGCAAAAGTCGCAGCTCATCATTTTAATAAATCTGATCAAGTGTATGCTTTTATTATATCATTATATGTATCAAAAAAATATCATCATACAGCAGAAATTAAATCTGGTACACTTTGAATAAGCGATCAATAAGTAAATGTTCAAAGCCTTCTATATTTATCAAGAGTTTTATTTCTTTTACCAGTATATTTCTTATTAAATGCTTTATATTGCAATTTTCATCACTTATATCAAGATAAAAACCTAAGTCAATCTAGAGCATTTTGTGCTAATAATTCTGATTCAGTTTTATTTACTCAAGGAACAAGTTCTATTAATGGAGCAAGGACATTATTAGTAAAACTATGAATAGCTGCATCAAATTCTTTTTCTATTCAAGCTTGTTTTAATCCTTCTCAAAAAGTAGAAGTAGTTAATCAAACTACTGGATAAAAATTAATTGTAGAAAATCCAGCACTTAAAGAAGCACTTATAGCTCAAAAAACTGGATTAGTTTCTCAAGATCATACTGCTGTTCATGCTGGTTTTATTGCTTGGAGAGGTGCATTTGGAATTCAATATGTTCTTCATACTATTCAAGTAACCCATTCAACAGCATGTCAAAATGCTCATGGATTTTGTTGGCTAAAAAATTCTCATCTCTTTCTAAGTTCTGTACCAATATCTTCTATTTTTTGTGTTCATTTTTCTACCTCTAATCAGAAATCCATAATTTTCTTATCAAGAGGTTTATCTCTATATTCTTTATATTTATTATACACTCATTGATTTTCTGGTTTAACATACGTTTCAACAGCAGTATCAATTAGGGTTTCTGTTGGGTTTTTTACTATATTTAAAGGGTTAGAAAAGAAGGAAGCTTTTTCTATTGAAGTACTTCCTCATTTCTCCTTTATATTTTTTTTAAGATTATCTAAAAATTCGCTCATAATAAGATTATTATTGATTTAAATATATTGGTAATATGTATCCCTTTAACTTTTCAGCTAATATATTAGAAAATTTTTTCAACTGCTGTTTAGTAGTTGCGTCTGTTTCATTTTCTATATCTAATTTAACTTGTGCAATTAAATTATGTAAGTCAGATCTTGATACGGCTCATTCTATATATTCTTTATATCTATTTGCTACGTCAACTCATTCAATTCAGTCATCTAACAATAATCAATCAAGAAGATTTTTTACTGTAGATGGTATTTTATCAGATGCAGCACTTATATATTTAGCTTTAGCTTCAAGCTCTTTAATCCATTGTTCAAATTGAATTGCAGATTTTTCTGCAGTTTCAGCAGTTTCAACAGCATCATATAAATCAGAATTTTTATCTTTCAATTGTCTGTAAATTTCTTTATATGCATCAATAGGATTTCATTTAGTAGCAACAATTCCTTGCATAATTCATTTAGCTGTACCAGTAATTCAAAGATCTTTAGCCATAGCTTCAATCATATTAATTGCTTCTTTTGCATCAAGTTCAGTTTTAGCAACTGATTTATCTTCAATACCAAATACATTTTCAGCAAATTGTTTATTAATATTTGAAATTTGTTGTTCGTATAATTCTTTTGCTTTTTGTGAATTCATTAAGTATTCATTTTGACTAATAACACCAGAAGAACGTAATTTCATTAATTCTGACATTATTTCTGTGTTGTATTGATTTACAGAGGCTTCCATTTTTGTTTTAGCTTCATATATATCATTAAATGCAACTCTTCATACTTCTCAACTTAAAGCTATTAATTGTTCCTCTGTAAGGTTTTCTAAACTTACTCATCTGCTCATAAGAGCTTTTCTCATATCAGCTTGTGTTTGAGATAATCTTGAAGATTTATATCTTCCAAATGAATCCCTTAATAAATCTTCATATTTTTTTCTTTGTTCTTCAAATTTATAAGCATAACCTTCTTTATTTTCCATATCAACAGTTCAGTCAGCATTAACTCACCAAAGATTTAATAAATTTTGGTTGTTTTTATTAAGGATAGATAATGTTTCTTGATATGAATCATAAGTAGATTTTAAATCATTTGATTTTAATTCTTCTAATGCTTCTAATCTTTTAATATCAGAATCTGATAAATTACTAGAAACAACAATATCTTCATAATCTATATTCAAATAAGGATCAAATTCAGCTAACATATCTTTAACTTTTTTATATTCATCAGATTTTTTTCAATATTTTTCTTCAGCTTGTTTTAAAATTTCTAAATCAGTTCCGTATTTTTCTCTTGCAGCTTTTACTCATTCTTCTCTTTTTTTCTTAGCAGCAGCTTCAATCTGTTTTCTTTTTTGTTCTTCTGGTGGTTCTGGATTAGCGTATGGATCATATTTCTTTTCTTCAATTTTTTTCTCTTCAGTTTTTTTCTCTTCAGTAGTTCATTTGTCTTGTTTAGGGTTTAACCACTTGTCATCTTCTGGAGTTTTTTTCCTATACATAAGAGTCCCATCTTCATTTTGTCATACAGCAATAAATCATTCATCTAAAACACCATCTTGATTTACATCATATTGTAATGGTATTGTTGATTTTTTAGTTGTTTCAGTAGGTTGTTTTTCTCCATATATATAACTACCATCGGTATTTTGTCATGTTCTTTCATATCATGCATCTAAAATCCCATCTTGATTTTTATCATATTGAAAAGGAATTTTTTCTTTTATTGTAGTTATTTTTTCAATATAAGTACCATTTTCAGCAGTTTTTCTTTTCTCTTCTTCAGTAGCTTTTCTTTTCTCTTCTTCAGATTTAATTCTATTAACTTTTTCATTAAAATCTCTTAATCATGCTGTTGTATAACTAGTAGGAGCAGCATACATTTGTGGTTGTGTATTTTCTGTAGTATTAGTATCATTTTTTGAATAATTTGTAGTATCAGTAGTTCACGCTCAAGTTTCATTTTTTCAAGTATTTTTATACTTTTTATAGAGAGCTTCTCTAAGTTTATCAGATATAGACATAATCTTTATATAAAAAAATAAGATATATTTAAAATATATCTATTTTTGTTTGTTTTACAAATTTATAATGTTTTCAAAATTGCTCCGATTTACTTCAACTCTTTTATTGTTTTTGTTGATATAATATTTTCATTTATATAAAACAACAATGTTATCCATAGAGTATTCTTCTATCTCTTCATAAAAATCTGGAACAAGACTTTTTTCTTTAGGTGACATCCAACCAACAACTCAGCTATAACTATATGTATGAGTTCTAATAGCATCATCTCATAATCATGATCAAGTACCAGCTCATCCATTTTGTTCTATAACAGTTACTCTATTAACGTCAGCTTCAGATACTACTGCTACATGACCATATTGTTGTGAGAATCATTGTCATTTAAAAAAGATAATACTTCATAGTTCTGGAACTCATTCTGGAGTATTAGGAATTTTGTCCCAAAGATTTGATTTAAAAGTGTCAGATTTATTATACCAACCATTAATAGCACTTCATCAAAAGTATCATAAATTTATTCATAATACTTCTTTGGAGAAAGTTTTTACTAGCAAAACGCATTGTGCTCAATAATCATTCGATACAGATTGTCATCTATATTTATTTATGAATTCTTGGATAGTCATAATTATTTAGTTATTCAAAGTAAGTTATCAATTTTATCTTCCATTTTTTCTTCTAAAACTGGAATAGCTGAATCTCTTATTTCAGTTTGTCTTTGAATTTCTTCTTCAACTATAAGTGCTCAATCTTTCTTAGCTCATTTCTTACTAACTATAAATCATAGTATACTAGAAAAAAATCAAGCCAATAATGGATCTAGACTTAACTCTATTCATTTAGAATCTAGCACCATATCAATTAGTATAAATCAGATAGAAGCTAATGTTACAAGTACGATTATTAAGTTCGTAGTACTTTTAAATATAGACATAATTATTTTTTTAATTTATAAGCTTTTAAATATTGAGACTTATTCGTTTTAGATAATTTCTTCTTAATACTTTTGATTTTTGCTTTTATATTATCTATAGTATATCTATTTATATAATTATTTCAAATCTGATACCAACGTACTGGATCAGTTTGTTCATAATAATTCAAAAACTTTCAATGACTTTGAGTCTCATCTATCCTATATAAAGACAATAAACGAATAAAGATAATTAGTTCTTTTTGTGATACAGTCATAATAAATTTGTTAGATACTATAATTTTTTCAGCAATGCTTACACTCATGTGTATGTATATATGGAGGAACTTTATTGAAATCTATACTGTGATGATAATCATGTATATCAAAAAATTTCCTTGAGAACCAACATGTAAATTTTTGTTTTATTTTCATTTGTTTTTAGGATTATTCAAATAAGGTTTTTTAATACAATGAGAATGATATTCATTTCACTTGTATAGGTCAAGTATTCTTTGTATGTCTCTAACGAAATCTCATTGTAATACACTTAGGTCATCCTCTAATATCGATTCTATTTTTTCTACCGTAGTTTCTACTCAAAACAAAGTATGTAATGCTCTATGCCTATGTACTTCTCTTCTATCAATATTGTCTGGATCATTAGTTCATCAACGTTTCTTTGCAACTTTATGATGATTATTGTGTCATCTATCTGGACGATTGTTCCTTCTCCTGCTCATATTATTATATTAGTGATTAAAGATTATAGAATATTTATTACCTTGCTTATCAAAATCTATTATTTCAGTATAGTTTTCTCATATAAATAGATTTCTAGGATCAATTCTTTTTCACTTATAATCAACACTAATTCAATAAAACATTTGATCTATATATTTTTGTGTAAATAATTCTTGGATATTGTTACAAGTTATTTTATTACAACTACACTCAGTATCTTTATTTATACATTTCATTACTAGTCCTTATAAAATAATCTATTAATTTCTTCTTTTATATGTTGTCTTACTCATTCAACACTTAGTGCTTCCATCTCTATAATTTCTTCTTTAGTTCTAAACACAGGTTTAGTCATAGCTAAATCAGGACTTTTACATATATCATAAGTAAAGTCAGGCTCTCAATGTTCGTATATGTTGTAGTAGACTAAAGGCATAATTATTATTTAAGTTCTAAAATATAAGTTATTCATTGTACTATACACATTAGTCATAATAATAAAGGTAGTAAGAAATTTAAAAATCAATACCACTCATCATTATGGAATTCTACTGCATATGCTGAGCAATAAAGTAGTGCTATTCATAGTAAAAATACTATTGCTCCTGTTATTGTTTTGTTCATAATTATTGTTTAAGTTTTAAAAGTAATTCTAATAATTCTTTTTCTTCT
>Ga0208019_1000062_pt1 | contig 50419 bp, 86 predicted proteins | sample CB_VirMetaG_5_FD_184540 | JGI IMG/M metagenome (GOLD analysis project Ga0208019, IMG submission 184540) | Freshwater to marine saline gradient viral communities from Chesapeake Bay - CB_1508_1D Viral MetaG (SPAdes) (version 4) | ecosystem: Environmental > Aquatic > Marine > Coastal | place: USA... | reverse complement strand
CAGCACACGAATATGACCAATATATCAGATTTCAATATCATTACTGTGAGCCATGTTGGAATTATCTCCACCTCAAAAAAGGCAAGTGTGAATCATGTGGAGCAACACACACAAACAGGAACGAATATGCAACAATCATTATAAACTGTGGTTGTGGTAAAGAGGTAGAGTTATCATGGTAGAGTGGTTAGCAGGAAAAAGAGTAAGGGGAACAAGTAGTGAAAGAACACCATTAGGCACAGTATTAGGTGGCACAGGAGTAGGTGGATGGGTAGAACTAGGAAGAACTACGTTGGGTGGAGCAGCAGATTCATTAGAAGTTTCAAGTTTAGCAGATAAAAGATATTATATGATTTTACATTGGGTTGTTCCTGACACTTATGTTGCTCCAAGATTAAGATTGGGTAATAGTTCAGTAGATACTGGATCAAATTATGCTAGACGTGGAAATGAAAATGGTGGTACAGATGGAACAGCAACTTCACAAGATCACATTACATTTAGTCCAGAAGGCGGTGGTAATCCTCAATATACAGTAGGTTATATTGCAAATAGTTCAGCAAATGAAAAATTATTTATGAATCACACAGTTCATAGGAAAGCAGCAGGAGAAGCAAATGAGCCAGGTCGTGGAGAGGTAGTTGGCAAATGGAGTAATACATCTAATCCACTTGATTTAATTCATCTTTATAACGGAGATCCGGGTTCAGGGGATTACGCTAGTGGTTCAGAACTTGTCGTACTTGGTTGGGATCCTGATGATACACATACTAACAACTTTTGGGAAGAATTAGCTGATGTTTCATGGAGTTCAGGTAGTAGTTTTGATACAGGAACATTTACTGCTAAAAAATATCTTTGGGTTCAATTTTGGACAGATTCAGCAACAACAAATTATAGACCACTTATGACAGTTGGAAACTCTACACTAGATACAGGCACTAATTATGCAACTAGACGTTCTTTTGATGGTGCAACAGATGTTACTTCTGCTTCACGTTCTGATTGGGAAACTGAAATGGATGGAACAGCAAATATAAAATTCGGAAATATGTTTATTATTAATAATGCAAGTAATGAAAAATTATCAATCGGACATTTTGTATCATCTACAACAGCAGGAGCAGCAGCAGCACCTAGTAGAAGGGAAATGGTGGGAAAGTGGGATAATACTTCAAACCAAATTAATATTATTGGATTAACCACATCAACAGGAGATTTCACAGGTGGACAGATAAAAGTATGGGGTGCAGATTGAGATGAAAGGAGATGAAAAGTAATGGCATGGGCTAAACAGGATTCAGACACATTAACATCTACAGCAAGTGAAATAAACTCTACTGTAAATGGTGTAGATTTTAATATGACTATGGCTCATGTAATTGATTCTGGAGCAACAAATATTGATTTAGAATTTAACAATGATTCAGGAAACAATTATGCTTCAAGATATTCATTTAATGGTGCAACAGATTCAACTGAAACAAGTCAAGCTATGATACATGGAAACGGATTTACAACTAGAGAAAACTTTGATATTGCTTATATTATAGGAATAGATACAAAAGAAAAATTAGTTATTAGATTCACAGTAGATAGGGAAAACGCAGGAGCAGGAGGAGCTCCGAGCAGGCTAGAAGGAACTGGAAAATGGGCTAATACAAGTGATTCTATAACTGAAATAACTTTAGAGGATAATTTAGCATTAGGGGGAACTTACTCATCTAACTCTAATCTTTCAGCATTAACAGGAGATGAAACAGAAACAGTAACACTACAAGACGGAACAATATTTGAAGAAACTGACACTAACAAAGCCTACATCTGGAACGCTTCTACTAAAACGTGGACACAGTTATAAATATAAACTATAACAACAGTTATGATTTATGGTCAGTTCATATACGCTAACCTCATATAAAGATACTAGTTTTACGGCTAGAGATATAGTAACTGACACAAATACTGTAAGATTTGATATACGTAGTCTTGCTAGTGATACTTTTAGTGGTAGGTTTGATATTAGGCAACTTGCTCTTTATTACAAATCTTTCTCCCCCAACTCATTCACATCAACATCATACAGAACATTAGATGAAGATATCAACTTAACATCAAGATTTGATATTAGGCAGGGGGAGATTAATTCACACTTAACAAATAAATTCAATATAAGACAAGCAATAACAGATACACTAACTAACAGGTTTGACATAAGACAAATAGTATCTAATACACTTACATTACCATTTGGACTTTTTGTAACAGTTGCAAACACACTTACAAATCTGTTTGACATAAGAGAAGCAACAAGTGATACACTTACAAACAAATTCCATATTAGAGAACAGATAGGTATTCTAGGTAGTTATCTTGATAACTCATTTACAACAGCATCATACACGATTGCAGACCTATCAAGAACATTTAAATTTGATATAAGACAGGCAGTTACAGAAACTGTTACATCAAAGTTTGATATAATATCACAGTTAATTGACACATTAACAGCAAGATTTGATATAAGAGAAAAAGTAGTTGATACTATTACAAACAAGTTTAACATTAGACAGGCAATTACAAAAGCAGTTACAAACAAGTTTGATGTAAGACAGGCTATTCTTCCAACTATCACAAGCTTGTTTGACATAAGAGAAAAGGTGGTAGATACAGTTACAAACAAATTCCATATAAGAAATGCAGTAAGCGATACAAGGACATTCCTATTTGACATAAGAGAAAGAATAGTAAAAGCACTTACAAATAGATTTGACATAAGAGCAATTGCAATTGCATTACCAGGATATACAAGTGACTCTTACACTACAACATCATATACTACACAGATAGGAACTGTTCCACAACTTACAGTTCTGTTTGATATAGCAAGTGTATTAGCAGGAAGAACATTGTCTATTAAATTCGATATAAGAGAAAAACTAATAGATACGTTAACCAACAGATTTGATATTAGACAGATAGCATCTGACTCAAACACTTTCAAGTTTATTATCAGATCATTAATAGCAGATACTTTAACAAATAGATTTGACATAAGACAGGCAATTCCAGATACTTTGACTAATAGATTCGATATAAGATCCAAATTAACAGACACATTGAATAACAGATTTGATATTAGACAGATAGCATCTGACTCAAACACTTTCAAGTTTATTATCAGATCATTAATAGCAGATACGTTAACAAGCAAGTTTAACATAGTAGGTCAGATAGAAAGCACATTAACATCATTATTCCATATAAAATGGCTTTTCTTAAACAAAAGAGTTGTAAAAACTACAGCAAATTCAAGAAGAGTAAGAACAAATTACAAGAGTGCAAGGGTGGAAATACCAGATTCAACAAAAGAAGTAGACACACTATAAAAAACTATTTAAACCTTAAACTTCAAATTACAGTATGAGTATATCTATGAATAAAAGAGCAATAGAATTTAGAGAAAAAGTAGGCTCAAGAAGAACTGTAAGCATAACACTCACAGACAGTACAAATACAGCATTAGACATGTCATCAACTACAACATATAATACAGGTAAATGGAAAGTTTGGAAACCAGACGGAACATTATTAATCAATGGTTCTATTACATTTTTAACTAGAGCAAGTGGTCTTGTTTCATATGATTTATCTGCAACCGACACTGCTGCAGCAAACGCAGGAGTATGGGAGGGAGAAGTTGAAATCTTCAATGACGAGGGAATACTAAGAGAACAAAGTGAAACATTTACATTTATAATAGAAGAGTCATATTAGAACAACACTTATTAGTTACGCATATATACATTTATCATGGTTGTAAATAAAATAGTACAAGATAATGCTTATTTTGCATTTAGAAAGTCACAAATGAAAGCAATGCATACTGAACGACTTGGTGTTATTCATGTATCTGATTTGATTAAGGCTTGTATTAGAAATGTTATGTATGGTAAATTTACTCCACCCGAGTATAAGACCATGACAACAGAGGATATGAAATCACTTTATTTTGGTCAAGCAATACACTCTGCAAGTGAAGTTGCTGATCCAGAAAAACATGAGATGTTTCTTGCATATGATTACGAGCAAGACAAAGCATTAACATATGAAGAAGCAAAAAAAATTCCACAAGATGATCCAAGACAGTTGGATATTATTTATGGTAGCATAGATGATGTAATTGAAGTAGATGGAGAATTAGTTATCTGTGACAAGAAAACAACAGGATCTATTGAATACTTTCAAAAACATAACTCAAGTGCATCTGATTCACATATGGCACAGATTAATTGTTATCGTGCATTATTAAACAAGTGTTATAATCTTGATGCAAAACGTGGGTGTGTAATATACATATCAAACTCCATATCAAAAGAGAAATATGACAAACCTACACCTATATCATTCCTGTTAAAAAAACCAGAAGAAGTATTACAAGAAATGATAGCAAACGCAAAAAAGATCAAAGAATCAATAAAGTCAGATAAACTACCAGAGAGAACAAGATGTTATCTTTGTGATGGTATGTGTCCGTATGCTAACAAATGTTTTGAGTCATTTGGTGAAGATTAATGGTTTATGTTTATCCTAGTTGTAAACAAGGAAAACACGCAAAATGTCCTAAACAATACGCAGGTTTAATTAAATGCCAGTGTGCTTGTCATGTGGTGATTGGTACAGGATGATAATTTACGAACCAAAAAACAGCATTAAGGTTTATACTCCAAAAGGTATAGCAAGAATATGGCTTGTAACTGAATATGGTATGGAAACACAAAAACTGTTTACTTGTATAACATCATCAGGTCAAGTATGGGAATTTACAAATGATCAAATTACAGTTCAAGATAACCCTACAGTAACTGGATTTGATGATGATTGAAAGTATATTTTAACGCAAACAACAAAGCAACAAGACAGGCACTGATAGATTGTGGAGTCAAAAATGTCATGGTTGCTCACAAATATACATGGGCTAGTATAGATTCATACAGAGATAATTTTGATTCTGTTTTTGTTGTTGCAGGAGTAAAAGGAGATCAAGACAAATATTTGAATTGGTTAATTAAAAATAAAGAAAAATATGATTACGCTACTCAATTTGATGTATTTTATGACATGAACGCAACAATGAAGAATCTGGAAAAAGAAAGAGAAATGGGAATAGATTGGACACTTCCAGTGTTACAGCAGAATTTTCTACAGCATTTGTCAAAATTAAAACCAAAGAAAGATGACTATGTATGTTTGGGGGAGATAAAAGGAAAAATAGAAATGGAAGATCAAATAAGAAAACTACCACCATTACAATATCATGGACTAGCAAAAGGTAACTTTATACAAAGAAACAGAATGTTCAAATCAATAGACACAAGTGCATGGATATCTGCAGCAGTATCAAAGAAAACAGAAATATGGTTAAACAACAACACAATATCAATGTTTTTTGGAAACAAAGGAAAAGGCATGGTATCACAACTGCAATTCTATTTAGAAAAATACAAAGACAATATGGAAAAAGTTGGAATAACAAAACAACAGATACTTGATAATGATTACAATGCATTACTTAAATTTCCAATAGCAACATTGTTTATGCCTATGTGTAAAAGTTTTAACATATATGATGATAATTTCAAATAACTTTAAATAAAACTATCACATATGCAATACGACTGTCAGGGATTACCCTAATACGGTAGCCCTCTTAAGTCCGTTCTTCCAGGTCGGAAGTGAGTGAACACGTAAGATTCACTCCTTTCCTTTGGGAAATATTTATATAATTTGTTTTATTAATTTTCATATATGCCTGATGATATTAAGTTAAAAGAGAATAACGGCAAACTAGAAGCGAGTATCGATAAAAGAAAATCTATTAGTTCATTTAACGCAGCAAAGCATTTGAGATCAGCAGAACTTCCTGCACTTTGTAACGATTGTATTTACAGATCCATTGATACAGGGGGGAATGGAAAATGCCCAAAATATGAAGCAGATGCAACGTGTGCAATACGAGCAGATATACAAAAAGTAATAGGAGATATGGACACAAGAGATCCAGAACAACTAAAAGGCATACTTGATTATCTAGTAAAACTATACACAGAACAGATATTTGTAGCACTAGGAGAATCCAAGATGGACGGAAACATACCTGATAGAAACACAAACGCACAATTAAACTCACTACTAAAAATTATCAACACTATGATAGAATTATCAGGTAAGGTAGAGATTAAAGAAACACAGGTATTTGACGAGAAGAATATAATGAAAAGCATCTTTAAAGAAATGACAGCAAAGAAATCTATGATGGAGAATGGCTAGACCAACAGAAGATGATATTAAGAAACGAGAAGAGTTTGTAAGAACATTTGTAGAATGTGCTCAGACTCCATCAAAGTTTTCAGAAGTATTTCTTAATCATGGATTATTTGAATATAACAAAAGATATGTTAATTGTCTAGATAGATTCATAGTATATCGTAGTGGTAGACAGGTAGGTAAAACCATGTCAACTGCTGTCAAAGCCATACATTTTGCTTTCTTTGCTCCTATGCTTTTAGAGACAGTTGATAAGGAATGTACTATTTTGATTGTTGCACCTACCCAAAACCAGGCAAGTATTATGTACGATAGAATCAGAGCATTGATTATGGGAAGTGATATTCTTGAAGATTACATTGTAAGAAACACACAAACTGAAATGTGGTTAAGATGGTTAGATGATAGAGGAACTACAAAGATAGTTACTCGTGCAACAGGTGAATCAGGTACAGGACTTAGAGGTTATTCTCCACACGTTATCATAGTTGACGAATGTTCGTTTGTAAAAGAAGATATACTTACAGCATTATTCCCTGCAGGTTCTGCAACTAAAGCAAGAGTATGGCTGACATCAACTCCGTTTTCAATGATGGGTTATTTTTACAATGCTTGTAATAACTCTAAAACAATTAACGGAGAACCTGTATCAAGTGATGGACAATGGACACAGTTTCATGTAAGATCAACCGACAACCCATTGATTGCAAATGATCCAGAGTATATGAAATTCCTGGAAAACCAAACAAGAGAAAGTTATGCACTTGAAGTGTTAGGTGAATTCCTGGAAATTGGTAACGCATTGATACCACAAAATCTTTTGCAAGATGCAATGGTAGAGAGTCACCCAGATGGTAGCACTAGATATTATGTTGGTGTTGACGTTGCAAGAAGTGGTATGGACGAAACAGTATTTACTGTAATTGGATTAGATGAAAAAGATACAGTTCATGTAGTTTGGCAAGAAAAAGAGGGTCAATCAAACATTGTAGATGTAGCAGGTAAGACACAAGAGTTAGCAGAAAAGTTTCACGCAGAAATGGTTTACGTTGATGAAACAGGATTGGGAGCAGGACTATATGATTTGCTACAAGAACGTGCTGTAGTTGTAAGAGGCATAGTATTTTCACTTAAAGAAAAAGAATCTATATACAAGAATCTTAGAGTGTTGTTTGAACAGAAACGCATTAAGATAGGGGGGAGACAAGAATTAGCAAAACAACTAGGAATGTTAAGAAGAGAATACACAGAAACAAAACTCATGAAGATAAAATCAGAATACAAAGATGATCATGCAGATTCACTAGCAATAGCCTGTCAAGCAGTAGCCACAGGAGATCAATGGCACGTAGTTAAGATGTCACAAAAGTTACATGACAGTCTATTCGGTTAACTTTATATACTAAAATCATACATTAAAATCATGGTTGAAGTTACCAAACCAAGAAGAAAACCAGCTATTTTAAACCCAACAACAGGGGAAACTGGACACTTTAGACAGGTTCAAGGCAGACACGTATTCGTACCATCTGGAGAAGAACCAGCAGAAGAGGTAGGAGAAAAAGAATTAGAACGTTGGGAACATCCTACACCAACATTCAGAGCAGAAAAAAACACGTATGGATACGGTCAACCAAACGATAACTCTAATCCTAGACCTGATGAAACATGGAGAGGAACAAGAGGAGATGCTATTGAAAGTGAAACTTATATAGTATCAAGTACAAAAGTTGATATGGACAAGTTAGCAGAAACAAAACTTGGAGATGTAATTAAATATTATATAAATGGTAAACAAGATGAGGGAACTGTAGTAAGTATTAGTGGAGAATATGTTAAACTATTAAAAGCAAGTGGTATGTACGAAGACATTCATATCAATGATACATTCCAAGTATCTGAAATTGTTAAAGGAAAACCATGGAATAAATTAACAATTGAAGAGAAATCAGAAGCATTAACAAAAGCAAGATGTCCATTATCTTATATTACAAGAAGTTGGTATGACATTCCTGCAGAAGCAAGAAAGGTAATTGTTGCAAAATCTGACGTAGAAGAAGGCAACTATGGTGGTGTTCCAACCAATACATTCTTTGATGCTGACGAAGACTACGAGGGAGAGAGTCACAGAAAAATTGACAACGAATTTCAACACGTAACAGAGCAACCAAAAACAAGTCAAACAGGTCATAAGAAAAAAGTAGATTCACAATTAGAAAGAGGACAAATTGCAGGTGTATCAGATAAAGCAGAAGAGGAGGAAGAAGTAGAAAAAGAAGGATTCTCAACAGCAGATGCAGGAGCATATAATGCAGTTCATAATGTTAAACCAGAAGATGATAAGAAAAAGTTTTATGGTGTTCCAGAATCATCAGGCAATGATTATTGGTTCAGACAAACAAAGGGTTAAATACTAGTTATATAACTAATAGTTGTTGAAAAACAACAAAGTATTTTACTGTATAGAATGTGGATCAGAACTACCTCCACGTTATAAAGGAAGACAGAGAATATATTGTGGTAATATATGTAGAAAAGCATATACAACAAAACACCCAAAGGAGAATAAGAAATGAAATACACTTGTAAAATATGTAAGAAAGTAATTGAAGACACATCATTCGCATTACAAAGAGATGCAATAACAAAACATGAGAGGACACATAAATGAGTAAAGAACAAAATGTCTATGTAAAAATGTGGACTAAAACAAAATCATATTATGAAAAACTTTTATTAGATTGTACTGTAGAAGAAAAAGAATGGTATCAAAAAAGAATACAATCTTGCGAGAGGTTGTTGGCTAGTGTGGAATAAATTCTGGACATGGTACGAAGATAAGATTCTTGGTAGCGTTATACTTATAGCAATTATTCAGTTCATACAAATTCCACATATGATATGGAATGCTGATATGATGTTAGAATCTGGAATGGTTTCTAGAATACATCCAGTAATTGATTGGTTTCTATACGGAGTAGACTTGGTAGAAATAGTATCCATAGTAAACGTTGGTATGATAATGTATAGCCTTTTAAAGAAAAAATACAGCAAAGCATTATAAGTAAGAACAACCTAATAATATCATGAAAACATGGTGGTGGGTTGCCAGTGGAATATTGCTATGTGTATTTTTACCAGCAGGTATTATAATGGTAGCAGCAACCATACTTAAAGAAATATCAGAATTCTTTTATAAACTTGAACAAGAAAATACATATCAACCAATAGAACAAAATACATATTTTGAAGATACTTTAAAAGAATATAAATGAACATATATTGTGACGGTGGAACAAGAGGAGGAGTAATCTGTATTGTCCACGATGATAAGATTATAGTCAAAAAGAGGGGGGTAAAATACACCAATAACGAACTAGAATACCTCGCCCTCATATACGCCATAGAATACATAAGGACAAACCAGCTAACAAACGTAACAATATACAGTGATTCTAAACTAATAGTCAATCAAGTCAACGGTAAATGGAGAGTAACTACCGAAGCTCTAACCAAGTTACATGAGAAAGCAACGACAAAATTATCCAAGTGTTGTAGTGTACAACTTTGTTGGATCAGGCGTGAACGTAATAAAGCAGGTATTCATCTTGATAGAATCAAGGCTTCACTTCGGGGTCATCACAATTATTAGAATTATTGTGTAAGTGTCTACCTGTCGTTACATTATAAAACTTGAAACATTTGAAACAAAATAAATAGCTCATGATAAAAAAAGGAATTATTGTTTAGGAGGAAACATAGATAATGCTAACATTGTACGATTGGTTTTCTCTGCTTGTCTTTCGACAACCCAACAGTCAAGTCCATCACTTGCATCTTTCTCTAAACATTTTGCAACTACATCATTCCAATATTCACTCTTTGCTTGACCAATAATGGTTTTACCAAATGAGTGTCTAGTGCCTTCTGTAGTTTTGATTTCTGCGATATCAGAACCAACACCTTCAACATATTTTACATTAAAACCTTGAATGACAATTTTGTCTCCTCCTCTTAATGCTGTTGAATTACCGTGTGATTGTTCGATATCCATTACGTCACTAACGTTCATTGTTTAGTATAGAAAATAGTTGAATATAAAGCTTAATAGAAAAAAAAGAAATGTTGTAAAGATTAGTGGATAGTTCTCCCCAAACGGAAATTCTTACCCCTTTTCTCTAATTCTTTACTAACACTAGATGCCTTTTCAATAGGCACTACTTGTGGAGCATCAAGCCCCTCAATGTGTAATTCAATGAACATAGAGGGAGTTAAACAAATTGTATTAATAAAGTTATTCGATATATGAGATTTATAAAGTATGTATAGGACAGTTTTTGTGGACTTTGTTTTTTTCGCATTTACATCTCATGTCGTAACACATGAGGTCACTCCACCTAGTCAACTCTGTAAACGTATGAACAGCCACACATACATCTCTCCCTTTTTATATATCCACTATTGGTTAGGTCAGTAAATGCTCTTTCAACAACTCTTCTTGATAGGCTTTTATCCTTACTGTAGAAATCATTTATGATGGTTGGTTTCCCTTGAGATTTAACAAATGCCAATACTTTTTGTTTTGTTGTTAATTTGGATTTTATTGATTTGGTATTGGATATTGTTTTTTTCTTTACCCTTATTGGTTTAGATATGACCAACGATCTTACCCTCCAATGCATTGATTGATAGAGTTGCTGTTCCAGTTTTGGAATATACTACTTCATTTTTTCTATCCATATAACCATCTGTATCATCTACTAATGTTCTGCAGAATGTTCCTGCATTAACTAGATGAATATCTCTTTCCCATCTTTGACCTGATCTAAAGTCAAAGTCGTTTGCTATTTCAGGTTGGTATCTTTTCTGATGTAGGTGTCCACATATGAAAATATCAGCATAGACATTCTTCTTCATTTGTTGGAACATTGTTTCAGGTTTTCCACCACCACTTCCATGTATTGCAAGTATTACCCATTGACCTAATACTTTTGACTTGTGTTTAACTTCAAGTCCAATCAATGCTCTGCTACCAAGAAACTCTATGTTGTTTGGTTCACAGAACTGATTTTCAATGTAGGATCTAGTAATTGCCTGAATATTATATTCATGATTACCATGCAAAAGCCCCCAGATCTTTTCGTTCTTTGCTTCCTTATGAACATCAATCAAAGGCTGTGTCAGTTTCTGCCATAGTTTTCTTTGATTATCTATGTCATGTTCATCTGACATATCTGGATTGAATCTCTTATCATAAGTAGAAATTGCATCTAACTGATCTCCTAGAAACAAAGTATATCTGTTGTCTTCCTTTGCAATAGCGTTTATTCTATTTTTATACAAATCTTTGTCGAATCCAATATGACCGACATGAATATCGCTCAAAGGTTCAAGATGAATTATATCATCTTTTTTTTGTAACTCAATGGTTACTTTCTTGCTGAACATAGTATAGTAGAAATATATTGTTGGTTATAAAGCTTTTGCATATCTTTCATAATGAGGGTCATTTTTCCAATAAATTAACACGGACTTTGGAATTTCATTTACCATCATCATGTAATCAAGATCTGTTAATATCTCATTTGTAGGATGATATTTTTTCAAATGCTCTTCTAATTTTTCTATGCTTCTACATAATCCAAAATTTGATTCACTGCATAATTCACATAAGAATACGTCATTCTTTGTAAGTGTTTTATTCATTACTTTTTCTGGAACTTTGCCACACCATTTTCCGTATTTGTTTTTGTGTTGCATAAGTTTCCATTTGCCTGTAGCATCGTGATAAGCATGATCCCAATCAAGGTTCATGGTTCCACAACGATTACAGGTTTTAGGCATTTTAAAAAAATTAAGATTGGGTTAGATATTGTTTTGTCATAAGCAATTGATCTGCTAACTTACTTCTTATTTGTCCAAATGTGTTTGTATTGGTATCTAGTTCTGGATATAAAGCAACTGCCATGTCATGTGCTTTTGCAATACAACATAGTAAAACATCTTCCGATTTTTCAAGTGCTTTAAAATATCCATCTTCTTTAACATCTGGTCTAACGGTTACGATCTCTTGTTTATAAGATGAAACAACATTACCTGATTTTTTCTTTTGCTCATTGAAACATTTTTCATCTACGCAGATGGCTCTTGGTTCTCGACTATAATGAATGTCGAAATCCTTTTCCCATTCTTCTCCACATAATTTACAATGTCCAGAGAACTTTGCTTTGATTGTCATTGTGGTATTATTATCATACTTATATATTAAGCTTGTGCGACTTCGTAACAAAAAGCAAGTCCTTGATTAACTAAGTATATCAACGCGTTAGCAAAAGTCATATGATCTAGTTTATCACTCATAAACATTGTATGTATTTCAACAAACCAGTCAGGTACTTTGCATTCAACAATCATAGATACTTTTATATCAAAGTATATATAAGTTTACCTGATGGCAAGAAGAAAACAAAGTTGCACTCACACAACAATAAGCGTAAAGTGGGAAGACAAAGAACTATTCAGAAAATACGCAAAGTCAGTAAAAGAAACTAAGAATGGAATCATGAATGAAAGTGACTCTGTTTTGTTTCACAGAATACTTGAAGAATACAAACAGAATCATCCACTAGAAGAAAACGCTACAGCTAAGAAAACTTATCCAGAAAAGCCTACTATCAAAACCCAACTTACGTAAGTTAACTTAAGTAAATTACGTAAGTTTCTTTTTTTTGCTAAACATTTAATTACTTAACTTAATTATACAATACATGGTTAATTTAAACAAGACAATGATAACTTTATCTACGTCAGAAGATACTAGAAAATCTTTCATAAAGTTAGATAAAATAAGACCTAACAGTATTTCTTTTAGTAGGTTCTTAGGTGTAGCAGCAAAAGAATATGCTGAAAGACATAGTACAGGAGATTATAAGATTGAGGACTTTGTATCAGAAGAAGTTTCTCTCACACCAAAATTCTTCGCAGAGATTGATATATGGAAAAGACATATTCTAGAACTAGATAATGTTAGATATAACGAATTTAGTAAAAGATTAGAACAGTTAAATAATATCAAAAGAATAAAACTAGGAGGAATGTTGACTTGGTAACTCATACACAATCTGCAATGGCAGATAGAATCTTTGATTATTTTTATTCAAAGAAACTTGTTGACGTTATTGATAATCTGACTCCAATGAGTACGTTCAGACTTGATGCTTCTGATGAAGAACTTGTTGACCTGTTTCTTGACAACAGTAAGTTGTTTCAATTTGCAGCAAGAGATGCTGTGATAAGAATCATTCAACAAAAGTATCCAGAATTAAATGTTGACTTGGAGTTTAAGAATCTTAATGTTGAACTTACAGTTGAGAATGAGATTCAACTTCATTCCATAAGTCCAAAATATGAAAACACTCCAATACAATTTGTGTGTGAAATAATAGGAATGGATGAAAGAAAAACATACATGAAAGAAACAGTTTTGGTTTGTCCAAAGTGTTATAGAGAACAATCTGAGAAAGCAGATTTTTACAAAAGAATAAACAAAGTATATTGTCCAAATTCAAACTGTAAGAAATCAGAAATGTTACCTGATCCTTTGAGAACAAAAAATGAATATGTTCAGACTTTGTTGGTTCAGGAACCACTTGATGAAGCGTTAAACAATTCGCCTGTCATATTTGTGTCTAAGGTTTACGATCATCATATAGGCAAAGCATTTGTTGGTCAAAAGAAAAAGGTTACAGGTATATTCAAATCTATTAGAACAAAGACAGAAGAAAATGATATAGTTATACAAATCATAAGTATGGACGATCTTGATAGGTGTGATGTGATTTATCCAACAGATGATGAAATCATGTCATACAAGGAACAGGTGAAAGACGGAAAGAACTTTATCACAAAGTTGGTTAACTCTTTTGCTCCTGACATCTATGCAGATCAATTGTATCGTGACATAAAGTATTCCATACTTCTTCAGTTAGTGGGGGGAGTAAAGACAAGAAAAAGAGGAGACATAAACCAACTACTAGTAGGAGATCCATCAATGGCAAAGTCAGAACTACTCAAAGCATCAAAGCGACTTACACAGAAAAGCATATTCACATCAGGTAGAGGAGCAAGTGCCGCAGGTCTAACAATAGGTATAGTAGAATTACCAAACGGAAGAAAGGTAGCACAAGCAGGAGTCATGCCGTTATGTTCAGGTGGTCATGCTATGATAGATGAGTTTGACAAAATGAATCCAACTGATAGAAGTGCCATGCATGAAGCAATGGAACAGCAAACAGTATCTATTGCAAAGGCAGGTATCAAGTTGACTTTACCTGCACAGACAAGTGTCATGGCAGCAGCCAATCCAATCTATGGAAACTATGACATGGAAAGAACTCTTGCAGAGAACTTAAACTTACCACCACCATTGATAACAAGATTCGATTTGATTTGGTTGTTGGTTGACAGAGTGAACCAAGACGATGATACAAAGAAAGCATATCATATACTTATGTCATATCAGACAGAGAATGATGATGTCATATTTACAGAAGATCAGATGATTGCATATCTAAACTATGCAAGAGATTTGAAACCAACATTGACAGAAGAAACACATGAGAGATTGATTTCACTCTACAACAAGATGAGAAGTAAATCAAAGAACAACTCAATCACTGTTGGTGTCAGACAGTTAGAAGCACTCGTTCGTTTGTCAATGGCAAGAGCCAAACTTTTGTTAAAGTCACAAGTTGATGTTGAAGATGTTGACGATGTAACAGAGTTGTTAAAGTCAAGTTATCGTTCACTAGACTTAGACTTAGACTTGGGAGATAGTATGACTCAGCAGACTTTGTCAGCAAACGCATCAAAGAAACACATAGCCTTGACCATACTTGGCAACATCGCAGGGGTGGAGAATAGATTCAAAGAGAAAGACTACAAGAAAGAACTAAGTAAACACGAGAAGTTCAGCGACCACGAAGCAGAAAAGATGTGGGTACAACTTGAGAAAGAAGGCTTAGTAAAGATAAATTCAGACGGAACTTGCAGTCGAACGAATTTATGATAAGACTTTTATTCTTCCTCCCCATTTTATATACATGGAATCTGAACTAGATTTAGAAAGACAAGAACAGGAATCAGAGATTGAACCTGAACTTGATATTTCCATCTCACAACTAAAAGGACTTGGAGCAGTTTCCGAAAAGAAACTCAATACTTTTGGTGTGTTCACTTTGTATGATTTGTGTGTCAGAGGCTCACAAGAACTACAAGAAATAACAGGAGCCAATAAAGAAACAGCAGACTCTTGGGTATTCAAAGCAAAAGATATGTTAGAGGAAAAAGGACTTATTCGAAAAACGGATATGGACTGCATTGAATTGTTAGAGTATCAGGAGAAGCAACATAGACTTACACTTAATGTAGAGTCTATTGATAATCTGTTTGGTGGTGGATTGCGACCTGAATCTTTGTATGAGATATACGGAGAATTTGGTAGTGGTAAAACACAATTCTGTTATTCATTAACAGCAGAAGTTATAGCACAAGGAGATAATGTAATATGGATTGATTGTGAAGATACATTCAAACCTAAACGACTTGTGGAAATTCTTATTGCAAAAGGACACGCAACAGATATTGAATCAAGTAAGGATATGTTAAGACGTGTTACTTACTTATACGCTCCAAACACAGAAAACTTGATGGGTATCATCAACAATATGTCAGAAAGAATGTTGAAAGATAGACCAAAGTTAGTAGTTGTAGATGGTTCGGTAGGTCAGTTTCGTGAAGAATACTTGGGTAGAGGAACTTTAGCTGCAAGACAAAATCAGTTAGCAAGACTTATGACACACTTAAAGAATGTTTCATATTATTTTGTATGCACTGTTCTATTTACAAACCAAGTGCAGACCGATCCTAGTGTTATGTTTGGAGATCCTGTCAAACCTATTGGTGGCAATGTTGTAGGACACGCAAGTACTTATAGACTTTACTTCAAGAAAGCAGGTAAGAAACACATTGCTAGAATGGTTGATAGTGCTGAAGATGCAACACAAGACGTTGAATTCGTCCTAGATGCAAAAGGCATATCCGAAATTGAATAACACTTAAATACTTATTTTTTTATTATAGTATATGGAATGGCTAGACTTTGGTCATATCTGCAAAGAAAAAACCAAGCAGGGTTTCTTGAATTTTCCCTCATTGATGCCATTCCACTTATACTCATGAACAATAGACAGAAGATGCGAAACAGCAATCGAAAGGCTGTAGAACATCTACTTAGTTTAGGCTATGATGACATTTGGTTAAAGCCACATACTAGAAGACATGACCTTAATTATTGTCAGGGAGCATGGTATAGATCCCTAGACCTTTGGAATCTCTTTGATGGTATCTGCATATCTCCTAGTGGTCTTATTACTTTTCTTCAGATTAAAACAAACGCTTGGGCGAAAGCAGAACCTATACTTAAGTGGGTGGCAAGAGTCAAAGGCATAGAAGTCCTAGTAATCAATGTCAAGCATACATATCGCAAATACGAAGTTTTACTTAGGTGTTATAAGTGTACAACTTTATAGGTCGTGGCGAACGTACTTGCCTTAAGATACTTAAGTCATGGTTTCCTAGTGCCGAGTTTGTCATACAGTATCCCCTAAGTAAACTTATAGATAAGTCGTGGGGATTATCCGACAGGCAACAAAAAGAAACCCTTGACATAGTATACTTCTTAGATAATAAGACATACATAGTAAGAGTTCAAGATCCACACCATGATGGTTTAGGTATGCAGAAAGTCGATAGAGTTCAGCGAACTACTTTAGAGTGTCACGATTGCATAGTCATAGATGTATGGCATTATGATTGCCCTACCCTATTTGATGATAAGTATAATGACTTAAGTATAAAAGAACTTAAGTTAGTATATAAAGACAATAATATACCCACGCCTAGCGAGGTGGGAAATAAATAATAACCACTACAACAACACTAGATTAATGCACTTTATCATAGATAGAGAAAGGGAAATGTCCTGCTCATTCGGAGATTACCACCCCTATGACGGACACATTACAATCAACCTAGCATTAATGGATAGTCCAGAAGAATTGATTATTACTATTATCCATGAGCAACTACACGAACTAATAGATTGGGGATTAGATCCCCATAGTTCTAAAGAAGAAGAAGATCACTATATCATTCCACGTCTTTTATTTTGATGTAATATCCACCAATACAAATAATATTATGCTTATCTCTAAGTTTATGTATTACCTGCTTAAAGGATCTAGGATTACAACCTGACCTTTCTATTAGTTCTTCCTTTGTCAAGTTATAGTTTGTGACTAGGTTTTCCATCTTATCTTGTATAGTTTCTTTCTTCACAAAGTTATTCTTTACCTTTCTTACACAGTGATTACCGTATTTGTATTTACAACTAATCTGACAAAACTTTGGAAGTTGTGAATTAAGTCCATACTTTTCAAATGTGTTTCCACATTGGACACATTTAAAAACAAACGGATATTTACTAAGTATACATGATCTACAAAAGTATCCTTTAGTTCCCTTGAGTTTGCTGTTCTCGTTCTCACATCTTAGGTTATAACATTTCATTTTTCTAATTCCTCCAATGTTTCATAATGCAAACATGATCTACAAACTAGATTTATAGGCATGATTAGTTTGTTTTTTTCTCTTAGTGAATCAAGAACAATATCAAAAGATCCACAATTTGAACATTTAAACAAAGTGTTCATTTACAAGACCTCCAAATATTGACAATTTGGACATTCAAAACCATTTCTATTTTCCACATAGAAATAACAACCACAGTCCATACACTCAAATTTTACTTTCATTCTTCATCTACCTCCTTTTCTTTTAGTCGTTTAGACCATTCTCTCATATTTGGTGGGAGTGTAAGGTCATTTAAATGTCGTTCCATCTTTATCATAATGTCACGCATTTCTATTAATGTCTTTTGTATTTCTATAAACACTTCAAACATTTAACCCTACAACTCCTAATCTCTTTCTTATCTGATAAGCCTTACTTCTACATCTAGGAGAACAATAAAGTTTCTCCATACCTATTGTAGTAGTGTAGGTCATATCACATATTCTACATTGGGCAACTACATTGTTGCATGAATGTAAACAGTTTAAACAATAACCTCTCCTACCTTTGGCTTGATTATTGCAAACATAATTTCTACACTTCGTCATAAGACCACCCCCTTTTTGTAAATGTACTCTCCCAACATTTCATACATAGTCTATTACTATCTGATATAAAAGTGTCGCCCTCTAATTTAACTTTGCACTCTTGACACTTCTTAAGTTTAAGTAATTTAATGTATGAATAGTTTTTTAGTTTAGGGCATTTGATATGTTTTATCCCTACACCTTTTTCCCAATCAACATCTGTTCCAATCTTGATTGTTCTATTACATTCAATACACTTGTTCTCATACTTGTTCTTGATTATCATCAGGCATTTCAAGACTATCTAATACAGATGGATCGGATAGATCTCTCATTCTACAATCAATGATGTAGTCGAAATCAACTTCATTCATATCTTCTCCCTCGTCTTTAGTTTCTTTCATTATCCTTAGAGTTCTGATAATTGTTGCTGTAACAATATCATTAATCTGTTGGTCGCTCATTTCCATTTTCATTTCCTCCTTTGTTATCTGATGTTTGATCTACCTCATCAATTAAATCCCATGCTGATAAATCAAATTCAGGTATGTTATACTTTAGTCTAATCTCTAATCTCTTTAGCCGATTAGATTCCTTAAACTCTTTTGCTATATCTTCGAGAGCAATTTGTATTCTCTCTGCTATCCATTCATTCATTTCTTTCCTCCTCGTATTTGCAATACAAATACACAATATAATTTACCATATCAACAACTGTATCTTTAACAGATTCAGTTTTGATTTCTGGATTTTCTTTAGGGTTTGATGTTAGTGATATTAATCTCATCATCTTGTCAGATATTCTAACAAGTATGGATTGAGTTGTAGTATCTACTATCCCTAGTTGTTTTGCAACTGTCATGTTGAATAATGTATCTCCATCATTCTGTTGCTTTCTATTATAGTCACGACCTTTTCTCGCAACAAGATTCAATGCACTTGCGCATATATCTGTGTGAGTGTCAATGACCTTATACAATGTTGTCATAATTTACCTCCTGTCCTAATAAGCAGGACTACATTTTCTTGGGTTCTGTTTTTCAACAGCAACCAATTTTACACAGCTAACACAAAGATCAACTTGATCTTCTTTGTTAGTTGCATTATCTTCTAGACATATATTACAGATCATGGTGGATTGTTCTCCACTTCCTGTAACATTCTTATATTTCTTAGTAGATCACTATCTGACATTTTTTCCCAATGTTCTCTTGGTTCAACGTGCATAGGAATCCATAATTTATTTTCTAATGCAACAATCATGTCGATATACTTTTCTCTTTCTTCTCCTAAGAAATTATCTTCTGACACATACGAACCTTGTTTTAATACCTAATAAACCTTTGTAGTTAATAAAGAGAATAAACTGTTTTAGAGTTTATATTCTTATAGACTTCATCAGGTTCTAAGTATGATGTCTTTGCTATGATCTCATCAATAATATCTTTCTTGATATAGCCTTTCTCAAATATGGCAACTGCCATACAATGTTTGCATATCTTTTCTGGAAATGTTTTATCCGAGAATTGATAAGCTGGGCAACCACAACCATATCTAGTATTACCATTATCATTAATGAAAGACACAACTTCATACTTGTTTTTAGATTCGACAGAATCAACTTCCCATACTCCATTCATCACTTTCCTTACTAATCCTTTTTCGTTTATATCTAAAGCCTTTTCTATATGGGCTTCAAACTTTGGGTTCATAGTTATCTCACTCAACCTGAGATTCGATACTAATACAGATTTTTTCATACCAGTCTTGAAACTCTTTACCTTTGCCCTCAGATTTACAGATCCATTCCATAGTCTCGTTTTCTGTTTTCATTTCTTTGTAAGACTCCATTTCATAACAAGTATCCATATTTCTGAGATTTTCTTCAAGTTGATCTTTTATCATTTTCCATGTTTGAGGCTTCAATTTTCTCTCTCCTTTTCTACTACTGTTTTCATCTGTAAGAATGAATCCTCAACTGTTTGAATTATTTTTTCAATCAATTAATCATCCTCCTCATATTCAAGTATATACAGTCCGTTGTCATTTCCATGTTGCTCATATCATTAAAACTACTTGCTTCAATAATATATTTATTTTTCATTAGGTATTTAGCTTTCATTTTAAACGCCAACACCATTATGAAAATGACTTAATGAATGTTCTTCTATACAATCATCACATATATCTTCAGAACATACTTTACATACATCTATGTGTTCTCCACTATCTATTCTGCCACACCAATCACATTCCCAACTATATATTTTAGCCATTTTTTACGCTACCTCTTTTAAAGAGTTTAATAACTCTCCTTCATATCTTTTATCATTCCAATACTTTTCTCCTATAAAGAATTCTTCTACTTCATATTCCTTGAATAGTTTCTTCATGTTCTTGATAACATTACCATGATGTCCACCTATACTCCAACGATTAGTAATTCCATACCAATCATATAGAGTTGCAAATGTTCCATCTTCAAATAGTATGATCCATTCGATATGGGTTTTATCATCAATGTTATCATCACTTGTAGGATAACCTAATTTATCCAACAGTTCTGTATACTCTACGTCAAGTAGAGTTCCTTTCTTTGAAGTTCCATTTATATATGAACTTTCAAATTTTTCTTTATTTTCTTCTTCTGTTAATACTTTGTATTTCATTTTCATTTACCTCCTTTATTTTATATATCTAATGCAGATGATAAGAAACGTTGCTCTCTCTTGACCAACAAGTTCTACAAGATCCACATTCGTTTCCTTGTTCTCTTGCAGGACAACTAGGATTCTCTTTTACTACTGTGCTAGTTCCTATAAAACCTTTTACGTTTTCAAAGGAATCTAGTTTGTTAGCAAACTTTGTGGGGGGAAGTCCATCAATCATATAAGCAGAAAGCCTAACATACATATTAACAGGAACTTCCTTACCACTCTCTACATAAGCCTGAACATATGCATACTCTTTAGTAGGTAGCCAATGCTTTGTATCAGGTGTTCTCTTTGCAACTTCCATTATATTACAAAGATGAATCATAGAATGTATATCCCCACTATCATGCCATCTGAAATAAGATTTATCTCTACGATTATTTAATAAATGAACCATAGCTTCAACCCATTTCTCATGGTATATGTTTACCAATCTTCTATCCCTTGCTTCTATACCTTGCTTGAATCTATACATTCCTTTGAACGCATAGCAATCCTCACATACAGAACCTTTTATATTGACTAACTTGCTACCCATTTGACAGGCTTGTGCAGGTATGCTAATACTAGGGCAAGGCATTTTACTTGTGTAGGTAAGACCACCTACAATATTTTTTGCTTCTAATGTATTCAAATCATACACCTCCTATTCTTTGTTTTCCATATATGAAATCATCTGTTCCACCATCTTTAAATGGCTTTCAGATTCTTCACTACAATCATCTAACAACGCTAGAAATTCTTCTTCTGGTAATCCATAGAATTGTGACACTCTAGCATGGTCTAACATTCTTGCCCATGAATCATGTAGTTCATCATGTGACAATGATTTATTCTCAAGACCTAAGTGTCTTACGTATCCATCAACTGCAACAATATAATATATTGCTTTTTCTCTTTCTGATAACATTTTTTAACACCTCCATATTACAATACCATTTGTGGTATTTCTTTTATCTCTCCATGCGTTAGCATGAAACTTTTCGGTCATCTTTTCTAATCTCTCTTACATAAGATGTGCAACAATCACACCATGTCCATGTTCTACCTTGTCCATCTACCTTATCAGGTATGTTTCTCATATTCATTTTCTAACACCTCCATATTCATCACGTAATAATTTCTGAATCTTGTTTGGTAATTGATCCATAAATACACGATCTTCTATATTTGGATTGCAGAAGAATCCTATCTTTGCTAGAATCGTCATACAAGTTTCATCTAGTTCTAAGACACCTACTTCTGTATCCATTGTAATTTTTCTTACACCTTTTTGTGCAACTGTGCATAAGAAATTCCATTCATTCTTATCTCTAAAATGTTTTAATTTTCTTTGTTGGGATTGGTTTTTGTAATAACTTGTTCCCTTATCATCTACCATGAATATATCATCTATGACATATCCACCTTTGATTTTTACTACACGATCTCCATAGGTATCAAGAATCTTTTCTAGTAATTCTATTCTATGTGCAGTATAGTAATGTTGTTTTACTAACTCAACAAAACCTGCCTCATTCTTATCCCTGATTAGTCTTGCTATTGCATTACCATCACGAACATTAATGATAACATTGTATAGATGACAATTAAAAATTCTGTCATCATAGGTTTCTTGAACTCTTATACCATCAGAAAATTCATAGAAGATTCTATTGCCATTGTAATGCTCTAGTTTCAATTCCATGTAATCATCTTTACTGACAGTAAAGACCTTGCTATTACGCATGACGATATACACGCCATCACGTTTATCTAATACTTGATATTCCATATCTATACCTCCTTCTCAACATAGTTGAGTAATGTATCTGCAAAAGATTCTACCTTATCATCATTGTTATGTATTGCTTTAAGATAAATTTCTTTTACATCTTTAGGTAATGCAAGACATACTTTATGTATGTATGGTATTCTTTCATATTTATCTTTGATACGATAATCAAGATTAAACATCTCGGCAATCATAATATTTAATTCGTTATCTATATCTTTTATACCATGATCTACATTCATGATAAATGCCTCATTACTACCATCAACAAATACATAAAAGTTTCTTAACTCATATTGTTGTAAAATTTCTGACAACTCTTTTTGTTTTTCTTTATCAGAACATACGATTGTGTTATGATAACCATATCCTAACTTTTTTTCCTCAATATCTTTTAGTTTTAATTTGCCTTTAGATGTGTAGTATTCTTTTTCATTCATCTTCTTTTCCAATTCACTTATTGTTGGAATTATAGATGAAATTTTCTTGTTGCCTTTCATAATGACACAATCATAATAACTACTGAGATAACTACTGTATTTGCTAAAAGAAGATGATGTGTCCATTTGTATCATGTTTGTTGAACTAGCATTGTCGTTTAGTTCTTTTATTGTGGTTGAGTAATAACTCTTATAACCCTCCATTCCAAAAGTTCTTAAACTATAACAATCATTAGGCTTCCACAAACGAATGGGAACATTTAGTGAGTGAGAATCTTGTTTTGATACACTGCTATTTTTAGAAGAACCTAGTGTCTTTACCTTGTGTTCTTTTATATATGATTCTCCTAGAATACCACCTACACTTTGAATCAACTCAAGCATTTCAGTATATCTTGTTTCATTGAAAGTTCTTGGTGTGATTCTAATAAATTGTAGTTTAGATGAATCCATTCCTTTTACATCTACTAGATGTCTTTCTAATCTTTCTATTGTATCTGATTTAAGAGATTTCAATGCGATAATTTGCTTACCCTCTTTGAGCAATTCTCTCAACTTAACTCTAAAACGTTGAGTGTCGAAATAATGTCCTAAAATATTTACAACATTATGCATTCTATTAAATTCTTCTTCACTAAATGCCTCTTTAAATGAATGAATGTATTCTAACATTGGTTTGTTTAATGATGTCATGTATTCATCTATTGATGTAATGATTATATCAGTAAAGAATGTTGGTAATTGTTTATCAAATTCTTCTTGTAATGATACCATTGATTCATCTTTCATTCTATCTCTATCAGCAGTAGGCATGAACTTTCTTTCATTCTTGATGTTTAGATAGTATGTTGCAAATGGTATACGTGTATCGAATCTCATTGCAATAGGAGTATTTACTAGGTTGAGAGAACATTCAGTTGTAGAACCATAATGATATTTGACTAATCTTTCAGCGTTGTATCTAGGATTCTTTTCAAATGCTATGATACCAAAGAACTCCATATCATCATTGTCAATGTGAACTTCTTTATACCAACTTACTTTCGCATCAGGATTTGGTAATGAAACAAATTGATCTCTACACCAATTTATGCATGAATTATATACATCACATTCTATTTCTTCTGTAACAGAATATACATCATCGCTGTCATCACTCACAATAACACTAATTGTGGTATCAACGTTTGAGAATCTTGCACAATCTTTTACCTTGTCAATGATTCTATCTCCTATAACACCATCTTTGTATGTAAGAGTAATCTTTGTGCCATAGGTATCTCTATCAGGTTTGGGTAGAATCTTGAAATCAATACCTCTATCTCCTAGAAATGCAAACTGTTGGTTATCTTCTCTAGCATAGGTTTCTACTGTAATGACTTCTGATAGGGTGGTATAAGAAGCAAAACCCATACCAAACATACCAATCTCATCTCCACCTTGAACATTACCAGATACACCTAACTTTCTAAATACCTTATCAAAGATACGAACAGATATACCTAGAGAATCAACACCCTCAATACTAAATGTTCTATTGTCCTTATCAACTATGACATGAACTTTAGGTCTAGCATTATATAACTTTCTAGCCTGACGACAGGCACGATACTCATTGTTGATTAACTCTCTAACGCCTGATTCATAATTGCTATAAATCTCATGTGAGATACGCTGAATAATAACATCATTGTCCAACTGAACACGAATAGTATTACCCTCTTTTAGCAAATTAAGATCAGTGTTATAATCTGTTCCATCTATTTGGAGATCTTTTTTCTCCATTAATATTGGTCTATAAAATTCATCATTTTGTTCTGACATATTAAACACCTCCTAATCTAAATCGTATTTTAGTTCTTGATATTCAGGATTATATACTTCTGCATTGTATTCATCTGCATACTCGTTTAACCAATCCTTGAAGTATCTTTCAATAAAATTACTCCAAATGAATAGTCTTATACTATGTGTTAGTGATCGCATAGTTATCTTTAGTACATTTCTTGCAGATATACTGCGTAAGCTTTCCTGTTCCAACTACTAAATCCTTATGTCTAATGGTCTTTTCTTTACCACAGATATAACAATTAAATGCTCGTCTTTTAATCATAATAAAAAAAGATTAGCCACCAGCTACTGCTGGTATGCCAACTAACTGTTGTTTTGAATCCCTAACTAATTCTGCATTAGCTGGAATTTGTGCGTTAAGTTGATTGCCAATTCTAATAAATTGTCCATCTAATTCAGCAAGAATTACAGCAAAAGTTTTTGCGTGTAATTTATCTGAAGCAGATAATTTACTAGATAAGGCTACTAACTCAACGTTAGTTAATTCATTACTATCTTTAGCAGATAGTATTCTACTGTCAATTTTACAAGACATTATAATACACCTCCTATTATAACCATTAGGTTATTTATATATGACGTGGCTCAGTTTCCCGAAACCACTCTATCACATTTGGAAGCAGGGCTTTATAAATCTTTGCTGGTTTTGACTTTCAGAAATTTTGGTTTGTTGCGTTTTGTATATTGAAGTATGTGTTGTTTATTAGTTCTGTAATAGTTTTGGTAGGAATATATAACATTGCTAAACCTATTATTACTGCTATCAATCTTTACTTCATCAGGCATAGCCCTAGCGAATGGCGTTAAACCAATATCAGGTATGTTAGGCATAGGTAAATTACCAATAGCATTATATGATTTGTGATTGTCTACTTTATTATACCTGTATTTATATTCCTTGTTTAGTTCTTCAACGAGTGATAGTAACCATTTGTAATTGCCTAGACTATCTCTAATCCATTTATTACATGGGTGGTTTTTATGTGTCATCTTATATGGTATCTCATAATTTACTTGTTTGTTAGGCATAAGATGATGAGTAGTGCATACCATTTGTGCTGATTCTAGTATCATCTTTACAACGTGCTTATCACAATGCCACCTAGCACACTCTTTGGGAGAGAGAGATAAAGCAAAAATATTCATATCTCTAACTCCAATACTTCCATTATGAAATCGTCAGGGTGTATATTCCTATCACGACAAAAGTCTATGAACTCTTGCTGTAATTTCTCTCTATCTTCTTCGGTCATATTTCCACCTCCTAAAAAATTAAGATGATAGGATATACCTATCTCTTAAACCTTTTATATACTTGTTGAAACAATGTGTGGTATTAATGGTTTCTTGAAACTCACTAACAACACCATCATATTTCATTGGCAAATTACTCATGCCAAACTTCTCTCTATATATATTAGAGATTTCGTTAGCCCTGTAATACAGGTCTATACGTTTGTTTATATCTTCTGTGGTCATATTACAACACCTCCTTTAATGGTATATGAATACGCTGTCCATTGAGAACTTTTGGTTCTTGCTTTATGGTTTCAGGAACGCGTAGATTATATCTCTTTGATTTTGAGATATGGTATTTTGATTTGGTTCTGTCAACTACGAACTGTAATTTAGATACCAATTTACGTGTTGCTGAGTTAGGCTTGTCGTTCTTATGTGTCTTGATGAATCGTATGAGTTTCTCATACTGTGCAATAACATATTGCTCATCTTTACTAGGTAGACCATGTCGCATGACGTGGTTCATTTTACCATCACTCGATATACCTTTTGGATATATATCCATCAGGTTACGATAAGCCTGTATAATACGCTTGACGTATTTAGGATTTGAGTATTTACGTTGTAAATACGTATCACGAGATATTTGCCTTTGAATATCTCCAATAGTTCTACCTCTAAAAAATCTGGTATTACTATTTCTATTTGCATTCTGATGTTGAGATTGCAACAAAACTCAATTTTTTTTGTGGAATAAAAGCATTTCCCAACAAAACACCGTTGGAAAGGTGGGAGAATACATAAATAAAATACACATAGACATACTTATCCAATAAATATACTATCTAATCTAATATATACCATAATACGAGGTGGGAAAGTAATAAAAATACCTACATAACCACATACAATAACCTAGTAATAACCCTAATAGAAACACTAATTGTCATATATACTTCTTATTTGTTTTACTCTTTAGGCACGACTATAACACCCTAACTCTAGCCACCTATATATAAATCCTACTAAATAATTATTTTTAAGATACAAATATATATGGGCAATATTAGGCACGAAATAGATAGATATATATAACCCTGCTTAAGTGTACAACTTAATCACTTATAGTAAGACTTTAGTTTATATACTTAATATTATAAGTAGACTTATATACTTAGTGTACAACTTAAGTAAGTGAAACTAAGTGGCATCAATGCCGAGTTATCCTCTCGCTGTAAGTATTCACACTTTGTTAAGTGCTTATTCCTTATTCTAGCCACTTAGACAAAATTGATTAGTAAAAAGAAAAAAAGGGATTAAATCCCTGTTGTATTGCCATAAGGCGTCATGGTTAATACGGCAATACCGTGTTTTTCCATGTCTTTTACGGCTTTTGTCCAATGCTCTTTTTTAATACCTTTGTTAAAGTATTTTCCAGATGGAAAGGCATAACCATTTGACTTTATCCAGCTTGTGAATTCTGGAGTTGTGAAACTAGTTATGTTATAGTTTCCTGCTTTGGACACACTAAAAACAATTTGACTCATGCCATCAGCCAATTTCTTAGTTAATGGACTATATGTCTTATTGTTTGTTGGAGCTTTTTTCGCATTGTTCAATTCTTGTTGAAGTCTTGCAATTTCTTGCTCCATGTCTTTTTTTGTCATTTTTGTCATTACCTACCTAATCTCACGCTTTGTATATATAACTTGTCTATACGAACTATATAGTTCTATATAGTCAATATAGTTCCTATGTTTCTAGTACGGTACGGTACGGTACTGCATGGTGGCGTACAACTTATACACTTAGCGTACAACTTATAATATAATACTTTAAATAACTTATTTCTACTTAATTAAAAAAACCTCAACTTAAAGGGGGAGAAATTAATATCAATAAAACTAACAATACTTACTATAATAGACTTAAAAAAATATACTTAATATATACTTATATACTTATACTTACCATATATATATCTTTCGGTACGGTACTAGTACGGTACGAGTACGGTACTAAAAAAAGGGTATTTAACCTTTTCCCTACTTTTCATAGTAGGAAAAGGGTTGTGGACTTAGTCAAATTCTGGGTCTAATTTGCCAAGTCCTAACTTTTTCCATTTTCTAATTGTTTGTTTTTTGTTCAATTTCTTTTATTTCCTTGTCAATTTCTTTTATCGATTTTTCGATTTCTGTCATTATCGTATTTTCGATTTCGTCAAAAATAGAAAAAAGGGTCAAGATTGGGATATCTCCCAACCGTGCTTTTTTGCGTGAGTTTTTGCAAGACCGTTTAGAGTAGTTCTGTTATGAAACACTCTTGTTTTACCATCTTTCGTATTTGAAACTACAAAAAACTTTGTTGATTTGGCATATTTAATAAACTCGTCAATATTACCTTTGTCAGCATGTAAGAAGTCATTGTTTTTGTTTTTTGCAAAATAAATTTTGTTTCCGAATTTTTTACTTACTTCGTCTTGTGTCATCTGTTTTGTTTTGTTGTTAATTGATTCTGTGACTTTATCAGAATCAACTTTGGAATCATTAAAAAATTTAGATTCTAGTTTGGATTTTTGGTTATTGAGTTTTTCAATTTTTGCATTGATTTTCTCAATTTTTCTAGTGGCAATTTTTTTGCCTAGTGCTGAAATTGGGTTAACAATTTCAAATGTGATTTTTACCATATTTAGAGAAAGATATATTCATTATAATAAGCTTTCGTTTTTTTATTTTAGTATTTAAACCCCCATTTTTTGTCTATTATGATAAAACGATTCTACATATAAATCTTTAAAATTTTGCAGACTTAGTGAAATTTTTGAAAAAAAATGAGCAATTCGAAACATTAATAAAGCGAAAATATCCTTCACTTTTCATGCAAAAACAAACAACCGAATTAAACGCAGTGGCACAAGCCTACTGTGACAACTTCCCTGAGGCTTCAGCTACCAGAAACCTTTTAGATGGTTTCAACGGTGGTCATTTTTGTGAAGCCCTTAGAAGTGGAGATTTTGAGGAAGCAATCATGAGAGCAGATTCTAACAATTCCATGATTCTTTATTTCCTTAGTCACAAAAACCTCATGGGGTTTAGTGCATCTACACATGCATGGAATGTACTTGAGTCAAGAGCAATCCAATACATCAAAGAATCCAAAATGATTTATTAAAATCATTTTTTTTATTTTTTTTAAAAGTATTTTCACGAAGTTTGAAAATGGAAAACTGTCAGCTAAGTACTCAGAGAAAAAAACTCATTTTTGGCTTCTTCGGGGGGATACAAAAAAATAACAACTAAACTATAAATAATCACTAGTACAAATACCATCACATGAATAAGGATCTTATCTTTCCAAACAACTTATACATCTTTGATAAAGATGGAATTCAGATTGATCCTAACTCAAGGGAGGGGAAAGAAATCACCAAAGTATTCAAACTCCAGGAGCAGATAAAGAAAGACAACGAGGAGCAAAATCTGAAATGGATAATGAGCACATTCCCTAACGACAAAGAGTTGCAGGAAAAATACAAAAAGAAATTTGGATTAACCTAGATCTATTTCAATAATTTCATTATTGCCTTTAACAATTACACTACCGGAAGTTTTTGTTCGTATAAAATTCATTAGTCCTTCAATACTTTCTATGTCTAGATTGACATGATCGCTTATCTTAATGCGGGGTTTATATTCAAAATCCATATCAAGAATAGTTGACACTTGTATAAAAATCTATTCAGAGTTGGCTGCAGATATATCGTTCATTGCAATCGTTCCCTGTAATCTAAACAAACATTTCATCCAACCGTTTTTTGAATGATCGCCAAATTTTTCCATGCAAACAACACAAACCATCTTTTTAAGATCGTTGTTAGAAATCAATACTGCATGAACCTCCTTCACATTGGAGGTGGCATTTACATTTACATCCTTTATCACAAGGATTTTCTATTGACTTACAGTTAGAGCAACTCAATTATATCACGTATCTCCAATACTTTACAAGTCAAACGCTTGTTTTTAAAGGTTTTCCAATCCCAAAAATTACAATCCATAGTCCAGAAATTGTTCTCTGTATGCCTGTCGTGAACCTCTGCGGTGGAAAAATTAAGAAAAGAACCCTTTCTATGACCAGAATAATCATCATTACGTAATACAGTTCTATGCATTTGATCAAGATGTATGAGCATACCATGACATAACTCGTGAGTAATCACTACCATATTCATGCGATAATAGGGGAGGAGGTCAGAATTATCATCAACATCATGTACATATACAACAATCTCATCAATTCCAGTAACGCCACCTATGCCTTTTTGACCGTGAAAGAATGGGTCGTTTACTGCCTGTTCGCTAGGTCTGAATTTAATCTTCCAATTGTTTGTAAAACTCATATATTTTCTAATTCCAAGAGTTTTCCAAAGGTAATATCTTACTGCTCTTTGATATAATCGTGGATTAATGTTTTGAGTTTCAAATATAAATTTCATACAAATATAAAAAAACTAAAGTATTTATTTATTCTCCATGACTGTTAATGCTTCACATATAGTAAGATATGTATCAGGGCAATTCTCCTTTATCACTTCAGCAGTTCCCTTTATCAATCCAATCAACGTGGCATTGAAATCACTCTTTGTATTGTCATACTTGTCGCTTAAATGAAAGCACTTGTTGTAAAACTCTGTTGCTTTATGAATGTCGTCTTTCATCAATATTTAAATAATACAGTAGTTTATAAGTTATATGGATTGTAAATGCACTAAAAGCTCCAGAGATATATACTGTTCTCAACATGGAGATGAAGATAAAAAGGTTGTTACAAAAGTAGACAAAAAAATTACAAAACCAGACACGAGTGACAAAGTTTAAATAAGTACAATATATTAGATTATCATGGGTTTTCTGGGTAATATCAAGTCTTCCTTTTCCGGATTTATATCAAAAGCAACAGTCGGTGAAACTGGAAAGACTGTAAGACCTAGCATTACTCAACCTTATATGAGCACTGATACAGGTGCAAAACTACCTATTTTCCCATTCCCACTCATAATGATCTATGAGTTGGCTAACAACATAGATGCATTACGTATTCCTATCGAGACTATTAATCGTGAAATGTTCAAGAATGGCTTTGAAGTTGTTGAGAAATTCAAATACAAGTGCAATAATTGCTCCAAAGAATTTCAATACCCCCCTTTACCAGAGGACGATCCAGAAACTCCAGAGGATGAAAGCAAGGGAACCATGCGCTGTGACACCTGTAACAGCACAGATTTGGTAAGACCTATACCTGAAAACAGAAAAATCCTTGAAGATTTGATGATAAACTCTGTAAATGGTAACGAGCAGACTCTTGAAGACATCATGAGAATGGTTGAAAGAGATCTGGAGATAGCAGATAACGGTTACATTTTGGTATTAAAATCATATGCTTTTAACGAAAAAGGAGAAATTTTAGATAAAAAGAACAAGATTAAGGAGTTAATTAGAGCCGATCCTACTCAAGTTGCAATGATTGCAGACTCTGATGGTAGAATTGGATATGATGATAAAGGTCATAAAGTACGTGTTTGTCCTCATGCAGAGCATAGAGAACACAGAATTTTGGACGAAGAATATTGTAACGTCACTTCTGACGGAAGGCACTCCGTGCCATTAAGAGCTTTGAAAGCAATCTGCGAAGTAAACTCCGTTTACAGTCTAGGTATTCCTAACCCTAAACGATATGTATACGCAGAGGGAGAAGTGATTTGGAAAGCAGGAAAGTATAGACCAGACTTGGTTTATGGTTTCTCTCCCGTTTATTCAGTATGGTCAAAGGTTATGGCACTGTCACACATGGACGAGTACATTAGAAAGTACTTTGACAAGATGCGACCACCAAGAGGTATGCTAGTTATTTCATCAAGAAACTATGAGACTTTTAGAAAGTCTTGGGATGCTCTTGAAGAGGCTGCGACTGAGGATCCTTACAGGATCCATCCATTGCTTGTCGAGTCGGACAGAGGTGGCAACGCAGGCAAAATGGCACAATGGTTAGACTTTACAGGCAGTTTGAAAGAGTTAGAGTTTACAACTGTTAGACGTGAACTTAGAATGATTATCGGTGCAACATTTGGTGTGCTCCCCCTTTACTTTGGTGAACTTCCAACAGGTTGGTCACAGGAAGGTCTGCAAGTTACAATTACAAACAGAGCAGTAAAGTGGGGTCAAGACTTTTTGTATAAAGGATTTTTATACAAGATTGCTAGACTTGTTAACGTTGATGATTGGATATTGAGATTAAAGACCGGAGAAGAAACTGACAAACTTAGAAACTTACAAATCGATGGTGTTGAAATTGAAAACATGAGAGCAATGCAATCACTAGGATTTGAAGTAACAAGAACTCACACCGGAGAGTTCCAAGTTTCAAAAGATCCAGTTATGACACTAAGAGAACAAATCGAAGAGGAAACAAACAACGGTGGCACTGTAAAGAATCCTGGAAAAAGAGGAAGAGGTACTGCACCAAAAGAAGAACAACAAAGAATGCAAGGAGAACCAATGAATCAAAGACCATCAGATACAGGTGGAACTGCGCAAGGTAGCACAGCATCAGGCAGAGGAACTAGTATGTCAAGAAAAGCATACCCAGATGGAATTACACCTGCAAACTTTGAAATTGTAAAGACAACTTTGCAAACTGCAGTTGACTTTGGTTGGACTAAAACTAAAACAGTAGAAGAATTAAGAAAGAGCGGTATGACAGTAAGACAAGCAAGAGATATAGTTAAGAACGAATTTGAAGGAACTAAAGGTTGGGAAAATGACGAAGAAACATCATAAGTGTGAAAAGTGCAAGGATGAGGATGAAGATGAGTGAAGTTAGAAAACGAGGAAGAAAACCAAAAGAAACAAAGTCAGTGGAAACTAAACAAGAAAAGAAACAAACAAGAATAGAATATACAATGTCAGAGATTGACAGGTTACTTAATTTTTGCAACAGCGAAGAACAAGAGTTCTACGCATTTACAGCAGTTGACCAATGTCTAAAGAGGATAGTGAGCATATGCCGACAGAGTTAGATACTAACAAAGATGCAAACGTCTACACAAAAAAATTGTGGGAGAATCATCAGAAGAATGAATACACAAGAGTCAACAATTACAAAGAAGCATTATGTTTTGGTTGTCTAAAAAATAAAGCAGCAAATGCTACAGTAGTAGATGTATGTGGTGACTGTGCAGGAAAGAAAGGAAGAGAAACATTACTTGCAGTAGTAAAACAAAAACACTATGGACTTTGTTTTTTCTGTAATGAATACAAATTTGGTTTAGAACAAGTCAACTGTAGACTATGTAACAACTGTCATAGAAGAGTTGCAAATGTAACTAAAGAGTATAATAGAAAAGGTGGTATTCTAGGAACTGATCCATTCTGGCAAAGAATGAGAAAGAAACACGGTAAAGATTGGAAGCAAATCTTCTTTACTCCTGAGAAGGTAAGGCTATAAGATTAATTCTATCCCTTACAAAGTCATATTTCATATTAGATAAATCAATAAATGTCTTACCTATATCTCCACCAAGACATCTATCTATTTTAAATTTAAGCAAAGGTTTGCGTAAAAATCGTGGAAAGAACTCCAAATAACCCTTTTTGTAACGTAATTTCTTGTGTGTAACTAGTAAACAGTCTTCATTTATGTATTCTTGTTTAAAGTTTTCATTGCGTATATGGGTGATTGTTCTTTGATTTACCCTCTCCTTTTCACTGTTTGTATTGGTAATAACGTATATTTTCTGTGTTTTTGGGTCTATGTATAGGTCAATTAGTACGCATTCATATATTATATCTTCTCTTTCTCGCCCATAATACTTGTCATATGTATCAAAATCTGGATATATGTAAATTGATGAAGCCACAACAAATGAAACAAAACCTTATTAATAAACGCTTTCAACACAAATTATGACTGATATATATCCAAAATGTGACAAATGTAAGAAAGTAATGTATGGTTATATGAATGATGAAGTTATTTTTTGGCTTTGTCCTCCTTGTGGTTACTTTCAAGGTTCAGCTAATGACCAGGAATTAGTAGACATGATCTACGATGATCCTTTTGTTGCACTCGATATGATCAAAGAAAAAGAACTTATTCCTATAAATTAACTTTAAATAAGTTATTATTGTATAACTGACATGATAAGAGCAATAGCAAGAATAGGTGGTAATTTTGGAGTATCATTTTTTTCTCCATTAGTTTCTGGAAATGTAGCAGATACATTATTTGATATAGGCATGACGTTTGAGCAAACTTTAATTATTGCATTAATCTCATCATTATTTGTGACAGGACTTACAATTTCTAGAGAGTTGGAGAAATTTGGAAAGAAAGAATAAATCAACTCTCCAAAAAATGTGTGAAATTTTGTGCCCATTATGCACTGAAGAAGATTCAGAATACAAATAACTTTAAATACTTACATTATCGCAAATTCGTATGAGCGAACTATCAGTTCTAGCAGTCGTCCTTGCTGCAGTAATCGCAGGTCTAGGATGGTCTACGTTAGGAATCTGGCAAAGATTCCGATCTGGAGAAAGCGCAGCACCAGATGGTAAGAAACTCGCAAAGAATCTTATCATAGGTGTTGGTCTAGGAATCGCAACTTTTGCATACACAACAGCAGTTGGTGATGCTGCTCCAGTTATCGACTCTACACAGGACTTTTTCGTGGCAGTAGGACTTTACTTCCCACTGATAGTCTTAGTAGATAAGATTATTGCCAAAACTTCTACAGAAATAGAGGTTTAACCTCCTTTCTTTTTTATTCAAAATATTTATATGCGAATAAAAGTTTAATTTATATATAATGAGTGATTTGGTTACAGACAGATTCGTTACTAAAAATTTAGTATTCAAAGAAGAATCTGGCGAAAGATTTTTTGAAGGCATACTTTCTGTTGAGATGTTAGACAGACAAGGAGAGGTAACTGTCGTAGATTCATTATACAAATGCCTACCAATCTGGATGGACAGGGGTGGAGCAATATCAGATACACATTCAAACAGAATAGTAGGAAAAGGAATCAATTATGCTAAAACATCACTTACAGATGAAACAGGAAATCAATTACCTGCAATTAAGATCATTGGTAAAATATTTAATCATACAAAACTAGACGATGAGATATGGCAAAAGATAAAGTCAGGGGAATACAAGGGTCTTTCATTTGGTGGTGCAACTACCTCGGATGCAATACCAATTCAGCAATCGGACGGAAGTATAGCATATCATTTAAAGGATATAGAAATGTATGAAGTTGCAGTATGTGAAGAACCTGCAGTACCATTTGCTTTAATTACAGAATTTAATCCAATAGCAAAAGCAGATGCATACAAAGTAAAAGAAGAAGACACAGATGTTTTAATCAAATGTGAAGAGAAAGGTTGTTATGTTTCTAGAAAAAACAAAGCTTGTTGGGATGGATATGAACAAGTTGGAATGAAAGAACAAGATGGTAAACAAGTTCCAAACTGTGTAAAGAAAGAAGAAGAGGTAGAGAAAGCAGAATATCAAGGAGAACAAGTTACATTAAACAAACCAATGAGAGACAGTGATGGAGATAAGAAATTCAAAGTTTACGTTAAAGATCCTAGCACTGGCAATGTAAAGATTGTAAGATTTGGAGATCCTAATATGGAAATTCGAAGAGATGATGATGAAGCAAGAAACTCATTCCGTGCAAGACATAAATGTGATCAGCAAAAAGATATTACATCAGCAGCATATTGGTCATGCAAGATGTGGGAGAAAGGAACATCAGTAACAGAATACACAAGCAAAGAATCAGAATTAGATAGAGGTATTAAAGTAGAAATGGAACACACAGATGATCCAAAGATTGCAGAACAAATTGCAAGAGATCATTTGAATGAAGATGAACATTACTATACTAAACTTGAACAAGTTCATTTAGATAAATCAGAAATCACAAAACCATTGCCTACCAAATGGGGAAAAGTTGAATTTGAAACGTGTGAACAAAGAGCAAGAAATGATGATGATGTTAGAGATCCTGCAGGTTATTGTGGATCAATACAAAACAGAGTTGATAATAAAGCAGAAGAAGAAAACAAAGAAATGTTTGATGGTAGAGTTGGAGTAAATCCAATTGATGACAAAGATCTTAAAGAAATTTCAATAGCAAAAGAATGTGGTTGTAAAAACAAAGAATCAAATCCTGGATTAAATGATGGTGCAAGAGGATTGGGTGCAGGAAATACAGCACAACAAGGATCAAATGAAACAGCACAAATAACAGAAGAGAAAAAAGAAAGAAATGAAGTAAAACCAGAATCACTTGGAGATCCATCAAAACTAAAGAAACCAGGAAACGTAATGACAGACAGTGCTCCATCAATGAAAAACGAAATCTATATAAACCCTGAAAAGATTAAATTTGATAATAACATGGCTATCGAAGATATGAAAGAAGAAGAGAAAGTCGAACAAGCTCCTAAAGAAGAGGAAAAAACCTCCCATGAAGAAGAGCAAAAGGCTGAAAATGAAGACGGATCAGAAAAAGAAGAGGCTATGAAATCTCTAGCAACATCTATGAAATCAATTTCTGACAGCATTAAAACTGTATCAGAGACTGTAAAATCATTAGATGCAAGAGTTAAAGCATTAGAGACTCCAACCGACTTGCCTTTGAAACCAAAAGTTTCAGACAATGACGATATTGGAGCTGATGTCAAAGTTCCAGATACTTATCAAAGCAACTCTGTACAAGCAGGTTTGCATGATGACCAATCTGGAGAAAAGAAACCAGAATCTGATAGTGGAAACTTATCTATGCAAGAGAAATCACTCGGAACTGATTATACATTCACTTCTGAAACACCAAGACCATCTGCCAACATAACCAAAGCCGGAGGACAAACTTCTGCAGTCAATCCAGTATTGAAAGCAGCAAGATCTAGAGGACACCAATATATGGATACTCTAGCAAGAGAAATCCTTTCAGGTAAATTTGGTAACGAAGAAGAGGTATACTATTAAAATGGCTCCATCAATCAAAACTATTGACGAATTGGAGGCACTTTACTATGGTTACAACCGAAACCTTCTTAGAAAAGCAGACAGTCCTGTAACTACTTCAACCACAGGTGTATTCAACGCTATCTTTGGCGCATATGCATGGGCTCAACTAAACCTTGAAGCAAATGCATTTGGTATCTTGCCAAAGTATCCTTGGGATAAATCTGGTTGGAGGGTCATCACAGCAAAACCAACAGTCGATACTACACAAGGTAACACTAACTTAGGTGGTGTATCCGAAGGTGGTACTATTCCTGATGAGGTAAAACCAACCGTAGCAGAACTAGATGTTAGACCAAAGACTATGTCATTGGTATTCTCAGCATCTGAAGTTATGGAATGGCTTGCAACTCATTCTAAGGACGACATTTGGGGAGGATTAGGTTCCTTACGTTTGTACATGGCAGTTCAACACAAAGAGTTGATCAACAGAGCATTACTTGCTGATGTTGAAAACGATGCAGCCAATGCAAGTGCAAACCACTCTGGTACAACCAACTTTGAAACATTAGATAGAATTATTTCTTCTGATGCTGAAGAGGATGCACTAGGCGGTTCTTACACTGGATTCTATGATCCATGGGCTGCAAACGCAACTGTCGACCGTGATTCAGGTACTACCTACGATTCAACCGTAGAATCTGCTTCAGGCACTATTGGTACAAATGGTGTTTTGACCGATGATACCATCAGAACATTCTTACGTAAAATAAGAATTGCTGCTGGTAAAGATCCAAATGTCTTGTTAGGTTCACACGAAGTTTACAGCGAAATCCAAGGTATTTACACACCTCAAGTCCGTGTAAAGAACCCATATGGAGAACAAGTTGTTCAAATCGATGTTAACGGTATCAAGACCTTTGAGGGAACAGGAGTCGGTCTGCACGTAGATTCACTCTATGGAATTCCTTTCATTCCATCAAAAGATGCCCCAAGCAACTCTGCTGATTCATCAGAAGTTGGTAGATTATTTGCTTTGGACACAAGTGATGCTGAAGGATACGGATATCCAAGACTCGGATTGCAAATTGCAATTCCAACAGAATACTACGAAGCAACAAGAAGATCACCAGGTTATCCATTCATCAACAATGCATTTGTTGAGAAAGGATTATTCAGAACCATGGGTGAAGTCGTCTGTCGTCACTTCAAATCTCAAGGTAAAATTAGAGACATTAAACTCTAAAAGTAACCACAACCCTATTTTTTATTTTTGATGGTTTATGGTAACGCTACCAGTTTACATTTTTTCAATGTGTGCAGTATTAGCAGGTGGAAGTGTTGATTGTAATGAACATTGGGCAGTTTATGTTTATGAAGATATAGATGTTTTCAAATATTGTTATCCAGATGTGAAGAAATTTCATCATAAAGTAGCAGGTTGTGCAGTTTATGATGATGAACGTGGACATAAAATGATATTAGGTAATCTAGGTAAAGGTAAATCACATACTGGAGAATCATTATTTGCACATGAAATACATCATTTACAATGTTTGTGTAATCATCATGCTAATCCACCTGAAGAACCTAGAAGATGATAATCATTGATGATTAACATAGGCTTTTATTTATATACTCGCTAGGCACGTTTAATGCTTATATTATAGCAATTCCATAATTACTCATGGCACAGATGCCAGCTCTAATACCAAAGGAAGTTGAGATACAGAGACTTAAGAAGATCTGGCTCATAGTGATCGCTATGGGTTCAACAGCAGCTTCAGTAGAAGTTGATAACTTTGTTGACGGCTCACTTCATCAAACATCCATTAGAGACTCTGCATTTACACCTGCACATTGGTGGCTATATAGTCACTTCGTGGCGTTACCATTAGGGTGGGGTGCAGCAGCAATATACGACAGAAAAGTACCTATACTAAGAGGAGCAAACAACTCTATGAACACCGGATTGAAAATGACCATTCTAGGTTATTTGGCTACAATGTTTACAATCGGTGTTAACGAGATGTGGCACTTTTGGTTTGTGGAAGAAATCTTTGCTGTTCCAAATCACTGGATGTTCAATATGGGAGTAGTAGTTGCCTTTATGGGAGCACTTGCATATGTCGTAAGAGTATATGCTAGATTGGTTGAACTTGGAGCAGAAACTCCAGGAGAAAACCCATATGTTGCAGAAATGTATAAGATGGCTCTAGAGGGTAAACTATACAGTAGATCAATCCCATAATCTACTTTTTTTAGTAGTTACGTAATTTACTTAAGTTAACTTACGTAAGTTGCAATTTTATAGTAAAGACTATTTGTAAACTACGAGTGCGAAGGCATTTGAACTGGTACATTCTACAAAAATACCGTTTTCAAATCTTCTATTAAGTTGAATATATGCTTGTGGGTTTTGAGTATGAATTGTAAATTCAATAGGTGCTGCTATAGTTGTACCGTTTCTGAATACAAGGTCGCCTGTGGTAGAATCATGCATTACGTGAACTGCTGTGACTACACCATGAGAAGCCTTAACTAAAGTATCTTCTCCGTTTACATTTTTAATATTATGATTATCTGAAGTCACATTTATATTCTAGGTTCATAGAATATAAAGTTATGGAATGCCCTAAATGTGGTTTTGATATGAATAAAATGACTGCCTGTCATATGATTTGTCCTAATTGTGGTGCTCATTTGGATTGTTCTGATAAGGGTAATTTTTGGTAAAATACTTTATATACTAGCCACCCTGATAGTTATTAATGGCTATCACAATCGCACAGAATACAGATCATAAGAATCTGACAGGAAAAACACTTGCCGTTCAAGCAGAGTTAACTTCAAAATTGAAGACTGTTATCGTAGACATTACTTACGGTGGAAGTGACAACTATGCTACAAATGGTAACACTGTTGACCTTTCTTTGGGTGGTAGAATCGATACCGTAATTGCTTGTGAAATCTTGCATAGCGATAAAGGTCTACTTTTGCAATACGCTCCAGCAGCAGCAGGGGCAGCAGCCACAGGTAAAATTAAAGCTTATGGACATACTCCTACAAGCTCAACAGGTACTGTTATTGCACTCGAAGAACTAGATAATGCTGACACTGCAGTTAACAGCATGACTGTTAGATGTAGAGTAACAGGTTTCTAGAACCTTTTTCTTTTTTTAAGAAAACTTTATATCCTACGTATATGCATGATATTTATGACTGGAAAGATAAGTCAAATTGCAGTTTGTAATTCAGCAACAGTTCAGGCTAAAACAGGTCACGCTATTTTAAAAAGCATTTACACTACTGTAGCAGGGGATAGAGTTTTCAGTATCATTGACAACACTACAGGAACTACAGCAAAGTTTTCATTCAAAGCAGATGCAGGTAATAGTGCTCCTCATTTGAACACACCATTTACAACAGGTGTTAGAATAGTAGTTGCTTCTGGAACTAGTGGCGAAATAGTCGTCATGTATGAGTAATCTTTAAAAGACTTAACACTAATATTTAAACATGGCTACATATTACTGTTCAGTTGAAGATGTTTCAGATTTTTTACGTGTTCCAATCAGTTCTACTACTACTCCAAATAAAACTCAAGTCGAAAAAATTATCAATAGAAAAGAAGAAGAATTAGAAAGAAGAATAGGTCATGCATGGAGAACAGTAACAGTTACTGATGAAATTCACGATTTACCATTAATCTATACTTTTGGTTGGGGAACTCCAATACAATTACAACATAGAAAAATTAAAGATCTTGATGCAGGAGAAGGAGATAAAATTGAAATTTGGAAAGGTGGATCAAGTGCCTGGGAAAACATTTTAGGAAACTCTGAATGGTATGACATAGAATACAGTTATGGAAAATTATTTTTAAGAGGATTCATATTTTCAATTCTTAGAAAACATAGAGTAAGAGTTACATACAGATATGGTGATACAACTGTTCCAGGAGATATCAAAGATGCAATTATAAAAATGACAGCAATTGAATTAATCAATACAAGTTTCAGAATGGATAAACTACCAATGGGTGGAGATGGAATTAATGTTCAAACTTCAATGTCAAAATGGCAAGAAGATATTGACAGAACAGTTAACGATAGACAAGAAGTATTTGTGATCGGGGTATGACAATAGAAACTGACATAATAACACTTGTCGAAAATATCTATAGTTCTTTAGGAGTTGGAGAAGAGTTGACTGCAAGACAAAAAGGTCAGAGAATAAGAAGAGCAAGAGAAAGATTTGAACAGGAACATCCAAAGAGAATAAAATTTATAGGACAAATTTTTGAAAGAACTGAAGCAGGTTTAATGGATAGAGATGGAGTTCCTCCAGGTGTAGAGATTCAAGATGAAGATGAATATGAATATGAAGAACAAGAATCAATAGACACTCAAATTAAAATAGAATATTCAACAAAAACAATTGGTGGAGATCAAAGTGGTGGAGGTAAAACAAAATTTAGACTATGGTTAGAAAATGTATGGCTTCCAAAAAATCCAGGAGTAAGAGCAGAAATAGAAGGACTTGATACAAATAAAAGAAGAAAAGCAATGAAAAGATTATCATTCGTTGTAAGAAGAGGTATAGCACAAAATGGATTGACACCAAAAGGTTTGGCAAGAATTGAAAATGATAAAGTAAGATACATACAATACAATTCAGGTAACAGATGGGAGAATCCGACATGGGAATAGCACTTTATGATGCGATAGATGATGTAATATCTATGCTACAAACAGAATGGAATTATGACGGAAGTTTTGTTCCAAAGCCAAGATTTACCAAGACTTGGGAAGAAAAGTCTGTAGGTATTATTGATGACTTACAGGATACTGTAGTAGTTATGCCTAGAAGTGAGAATATTAGATATTTTAATCTTTATGGTACTGATCACCTCCACACCCCTGTTATAGCCATAGATATTAGGTCTTATGACGAGGGGAGAATAAGATCAATAATAGACCACATAGACAAAATAATCAAAGCACAGGTAAGAAGAACAAACTTTGTAGATTTGAGATTAACAGCATCAAGATCACTATCACAAGACTATAGAAATATGTTTAGACACGTGTTTGAAGTTACCTATAGAAAACTTAACCCATAATATTTATAAGCAAAGATTGAGGTAATTTAAACATGGTATTAACTGGCTCCCATGGCTATATTCATTACGGAGAAGAATCATCTTATGGTGGTGGAGCAACACAAACTAGAGCATTTGGTCTAGAACAAAAAATTAACTCATTGTCATTTAAAAATAACCAAATACCATTATCACAATTAAACAGTATTGAAGTAAAGAAATTTGCATATGGTAAAAATGAGGGAACCGGATCAGTTGATTTTGTATTATCAAACCCTTGGATGTTTGATGCAATTCTTGGTGGAAATGACAAGACATCAGCAACAGGTGATTATTCTTATACATGGAGTTCAGATGCAACAGCATTATCAGCAGATAACGTTGGAGTAAAAACACCAAAATCTTTTGATATAGAAGTAGGATTAGACATTGCAGATCCTGGAACTGATGAAATTAGAAATCTTAAAGGAGCAATTTTTCAATCATTTAATATTAAATCAGCAGTTAATGAAACTGTAAAATGTACAGCAGATTTCACTTATGGAATTATAGATGCATTTACAACTTCATTAGGAAGTCCATCAAGTGATGGAATTGATTTCCCATATACATTTGCTCATGCAACATTACAATTACCAAGTGGATCAACTGTAGCAGAAGTACAAGATTTAGATATTACATTTAATGTAAACAGTGAATTATTATATTCACAAGGAAGTGCAAATGCAGTAGGATCATTTAGAAAATTATTTGAAATGACTGGAACATTTAATGCAGGTTATGTAGACAAAACATATTTACAAAAAGTATTGGATAGAACTGAAGCAGCAACATTAAAAGTTACATTTACAAATGGATTATCTGGAGATGAAGAAAAATCAATCGTTCTTACATTTACCGGAGTAGGTGTTTCAGAACATTCTTATAGCATTGCACCTGCAGAACCAATCTTCCAAGACTTGACATTCCAAATGAGAAGTGTTTCAGTTACAGCAAACAACAGTGTTAACGCAATTCCATAAACACGTTTAAATATAACTTGATAATAATTATCACATGATTCAATCCTTTACTATTAATTTTAAAGGTAAAGAAGAAACTATAGAATTTGAAGATGATCCTCCATTTGGAGATATGCAACAAATTCTTAAATCTTGTATTGATTTAAATGATATTCAAAAACCTAAAGTTAACTTACAATTATATCAACAAATGGTCATGCAATCAGTAGTTACAAAAGCACCATTTAATCCAAAAAATGCAACAGAGTTTGCAAAACTTCCAACAAGCGTAGCATTAGAGGTATTAAGTAAACTAATGAAAGCCATCCCTTTAGAGAAATTGGTTTCTCCGATGATAACAGCAGCAACAGGACAGGATTCAGTGGACTCACTGATCAAGTCTACGCATACTGTGCTCTAGTATTTGGTTGGGATAAAGAAAAAGTAGACTCACAACCTACACAATATTTAAAACGCACGATTACATTATCTAAAGATATGATAGAGGACACTCTAAAAGGCTTCACAGGGGGGAAATAGATGTCAGTAGAAGAAGAACAAATTATAGTAGAACTAGGAGATTCATCAATAGCAAAACTAGCAAAGGCTCTAAATGGTGGAGCAGGTGGAGCAGGTGGTACAGGAAAGAAAAATATGGGTGGAATTGCAGGAATGTTACAAAAAATTACAGGAGGATTTGCAGGAGGATTAGTAAAATTAGGATTAGTTTTAGGAGGAATAAAAGGAATTCAAGGATTAGTAAAAATGGTAGTTTCTTCATCACCAATGCTCAAACAAATGTTAAAATTGTTTAACTTTGGTATAATGTTAATTTTAAGACCAATAGGAGATTTCATAGGTTTTATGCTTAGACCTGTAATGATAATGTTGTTAAGGACTTTTATTATTCCATTCTATAAAGATTTCTTACCACTCGCTCAAGACATAGGAACATTCATTGGAGATGCAATGGTTGCATTCTTTGAAGATCCTGCAAAAGTAATTGCAGAGGGATTAGCAGGTTTAAACAAATGGGTTACAGATGGATTAGTTTCTATATTTTCAGGAGAAGTAAATTGGACTGAAATTGGTGATACAATTAAAACTGGAATGTTAACAGTTCTTAGTAATCTACCTGTTGTTAAAATTGCAGAAGGAATTGTATCAGTAATAAAACAAATTGATTGGTCACAAATTGCAGCAGATTGGGATGCAGTAGGTGTAGCATTTAAGAATTGGTTTGATAACGGTATTGCAAGTATCAAATTGAATTTATCTAGTGTTGCAACAGAAATACGCAATTCAATAGTAGATGCAATTAAAAAAATACCTTTTGTTTTACAATTATCAAGTATTGGAGTTTGGGTATATAATTCAATAGTTAATGCGATAAAAAATGTTGATGTTTTAAAAAGTATCATAGATTTCCCTAGTTGGATAAAAAATAGTATATGGAATGCTTTACAAAAAGTTGATTTATGGCAAGCTTTTAAAGACTTTGCTAGTTGGATTAAAGATGCTATATGGAATGCTTTAAAATCGGCAGCAAGTGGAATAGGTAGTGCTATAGGATTTGCTAATGGTGGAATGATTAATGAACCAATATTTGGTATAGGTAAATCAGGACAAGCATACACATTTGGTGAAAGAGGATCAGAAATGGTAACACCACTTTCAGGAGGTGGAGGAACAACTGTAAATATAACCGTAGGTAGTATATCAAGTGAAAACGACATGAGAGAGTTTGAAAGAAGAGTGTTAGAAGTAATTGAAAATGCAAACAGCAGGAGAGGTAGAGTATGACAGACATTCTATTACAAGAAATATCAGGATCAGAGGGGAGTATAGTAGTAGAAAAACAATACAAAATAACAAACTTACAATCATTTGACGTAGAATTAAACTCACCAATATCACCAATGCCTTTACCAGAAGATGATGCAGAAGCAAACCTATTAGTAAAAGTTGAGGGTAACTCTGAAACAATATCAATAAGTTGGACAGTTTTAGATGAAGCTAATGATGTAGTAAGTGGTAATAAAGATCCAGGAAAAACAATCACTACAGCAAGTGAGCAGATAAATTATATATTAAAATCAGGCGATACTGGATTTCAACCTACTAGTATAGAGCAAAATTTTAGAGTTCAAATAGTTGATGGAGCAACTGTATTATTTACAAGAAAAGGATTTTTTACAAAGTTTTCATTTAATGTAAATGGAAGTTCTCCTGTAGTTTGGAACGGTAGAGTTTCATTTATTACTGGAGATGTTATTACTTCTTATCAAACCAAAGTTCCTAAAAAACCAACATCTGTTACAGCAAGTGCAGGATCAAGTGGACAAATTGATATGACATGGGTAGCACCGACAATTACAAATGGAACAATAACAGATTATGTTATAGGATATAATAAAGCAGGAGATCCAGAATATTCTTATGCAACAGTAGGAAGTGCAACTACAAGTATAACATTAACAAGTTTAGAAAGTGGTGCTGTATATGATATAAGAGTTGCAGCAAAAACAAATGTTAGAGGAGATTGGACAGATATAATAAGCAGTGCTGCAGGATAAAAAATTGGCAACTAATAAATTATTAGTAGAAAAGAAAAATAGTTCTGGAACAATTATAGATAGATTTCCAGTAAAAATTATTTCAGCAAGAGTTAGACAAGATGGAGACAGGGCAGTAGATACAGCAGAATTTGTAATTCCTATAACAGAAGAAGTAAATGAGGGAGATGATTTAAAATATATTCAAGATGATGTTGACGTAGACAATCTAGTTGCTTGTTGGAATTTTCATGGTTCTACTAGAGATGAGTCAGGTTATGATAATGATGGAGATGACGGAACACATGATGTCGATTTAACAGGAGAAAGATATTCTTTAAACATATCATATGTAAGAGATGTTCAACCTGTAGCTTCTTTCAAACCATCAACTCAAACTAGACCATATGTAACAATTTTAAACAAAACTCATCTTATAACAGGAACTCCAAATGTATTAGATTTTTCTGGAGAATTTGATATTTTTTTAAGATTTAGAGATATAGGTTATCCAGATTATGATGAAATTGTATTTAGTAAAAGAACAGCAAGTACTGGAATAGAAATAGGATACACAACAAATCATTATGCAAAAGTGGAAATTACATCATCATCCACAACTACTACTATAACAGGAACAACAGATATACAAAATTCTTTTCCTTTAATTAGAATAAAAAGAGATTCTTCAAACGTAATAAGATTATATGTAAACGGAGTAGAAGAGGGAACATCAATAACAAATTCTTCTGATTTGACAACTACAAGTAATGCATATTTTGGTCAAGATTATACTGGAAGTAGAAGACTTGAGGGTAATTGTGATCTTGCAACCGTAAGAATATACACAGCTAATTTATCAGATTCTGATGCAGATCTATTATTAAGTAATTTTAGAGTTCCATCAATAATGAAATTTCATGGAAATGTTTGGAAAGTAGAAGAAAGATTACACTCTAAAAAAATTTCATGTAAAGGTAAAAATAAATTATTTCCAGAATTAAATGTAAATAATGAATTATTAGATAATAGATCAACTGCAAGTAATGGAGAAAAAAACTTTTTTGATAATCTTGATGATTCTGAAATAATATCACAAATCTTAGCAGAAATAAATTCTTCATATTTAATAACAGATTTTGGAAATACAACAGCATTAGATTTTATAGCAAATAATAATTTGTTAACTGTTATTCAAACATTACTTTTAGTTAGTGGAAAATCATTTAATACATTTTCAAGAGATGTTTTGTGCTTAGACATGGATGAAAAAACAAGTAATTATTTATTTGAAAATGGCAAAGGTTGTCAAATATTACAAACTGGAGAAGATGATTCAACAATCATAAATGATGTAGGATCAAAACCACAAACATATCCAAAGTTTCAAGTAGATACATTTGCTGCAGGATCTGGAAGTCCTACAACTTATGCATTAACTGGAACACCTGTATTAGTAACACAAATTAGACATGATGGTGGAGTAATATCAAGTTCTAATTATAGTATTTCTGGAAACACGTTAACAATAAATGTATCTGTAACAGGAACTGTTACAGCAAAATATTATTATAATGCAAGGTATGGAGAATTTGGATCTGTTGCAAGATTTACTGATGCTTCAAGTATAGCAAAATATGGAAGAAAATCTAAAGATTTGGTAAATTCTGGAGTATTAGAAGATGCAAAAATAGCAAATGTATTAGGAAATTTAAAAGATGATTTTAAAGATGCTCATAAAAGAATTCAAATAAAAATTCCTACATTGATAAATTACTTAAGAATTAATCATAAAATACAAGTTATAAATGATAAATTAGGTATTAACTATACTTCAGGTCAATCTACAGACGGTATTTTAATTAAATCAATAGAATGGTTATATCCAGAAAACATGACTATAGTTATGGCAGGTGAGCATAGGTTTGATGGATTTGACTTGGATAAATTTACCACCGAACAAGTCAAGTCATTGACAAATACAATACTCTAACGTAAAAATCTTTAAATACTAATGTCGGTACTTTAGTATATGGCTATTACAGCATCTGACATTAAATTTTACCTTAGCGGTGGTGCTTCCAATACAGACCCAGATGCTGCATTGGGGGGAGCAATTTCAACCACAGAAGTAACAGATAACTCATTACACAACCTATTCGATAAAACTTTAGGTACAGAATCCACAGCAGGAGATATCGAATATAGATGTATTTACATTAAAAATACTCATCCTTCATTAGAATTAGAATTAGCAAAAGTATGGATTTCTACAAACACATCATCTCCATCTAATATTATTTCTATTGCTCTCGCAGGTGAGGGTCAAGACGTTAGCGCAGAAACAATTGTAAACGAAAACACTGCTCCAAGTGGAGAAACATTTTCTCAGCCATCAAGTTATGCTGGTGGACTTTCACTAGATGATGGTGGAACAGGACTTCCAGCAGGTTCTTATCATGCTATTTGGGTTAAAAGAGATGTATCCGCAGGTCAAGTTGCTGTAGATAACGTAACATTTGTGTTATCAGTACAAGGAGACACTGCTGCATAGGTGTTTCCATTTTGGTCTGGAAGAAAGTAAATAACTCAGATGCAGGAGACTCCACCCACTTTGGTGGAGATGATATGGATAAAGTCTCCAATTTATTCTCCGGAGCAGTAGCAGAAGCAGCAATTTTTAGAGATGAATATTTAGTAGCAGCAGATCCAACCGATACATCAAAAAGAGTTAGACTTGATGCCGGGGGAATTACAACATCAACAACAAGAGTATTAACAGCACAAGACAAAGACGGAACAATCGCAACAACAACAGATACAATATCAACACAATACGGTGGTACAGGTCAAGACTTTAGTGCTACAAGTGGTTTAGTTAAATTATCTTCTGGTACTGCTAGTGCAGTTACTGCCCCCTCTGGAGACATTGTGGGTACAAGTGATACTCAAACTTTAACAAATAAAACAATTGATGCTTCAAGTAACACATTATCAAACATTGGAAACGCATCATTATCAAACTCTGCAATTACAGTAACCGATGGAATAACATCAACAAACGTATCATTAGGTGGAACTGTAACATTTAGTGGAACTTCAAACGAAGTAGAAGTAGGAGAAAGCAGTGGAACTATTACAATTGGTTTACCAGATGATGTAACAATTTCTGGAGATCTTACAGTAAACGGAACTACAACCACAATTAATTCAACAACATTAACAGTAGATGACAAGAACATTGAAATGGGTTCTGTTGCAACTCCAACAGATACAACTGCAAACGGTGGAGGTATTACATTAAAAGGAGCAACAGATCATACAATCATATGGGATAGTGCAAACACAAACTGGACACTATCAGAACACGTAAACATTCCAACAGGAAAAGAATATAAAATTAACAATGTCAAAGTATTAGATTCATCATCATTAGGAAGTGGTGTAACTTCATCAAGTCTTACAAGTGTAGGTACAATTGGAACAGGAACTTGGCAAGGAACAGCAATTGGTATTACATACGGTGGTACAGGTCAAACAACAGCACAAGCAGCAATTAACGCACTTACACAAGTATCAGGTGCAACAAATGAATATGTTTTAACTAAAGATACTTCAACAGGAGATGCTACATGGAAAGCAGCATCAACAGTAGCAGCAGTAAATGATCTTACTGATGTAACAATTACAGGTGCAGCAAAAGGTGACATTTTAGTTTACAATGGAAGTGCTTGGGTTGACTTGACTGTAGGAAGTGATGGTCAAGTATTGAAAGCAGCTTCTGGTCAAGCAACAGGACTCGAATGGGGTGCTGGGGGTGGAGGAGCAACAGCAACACACGCATACACAAATCAAAGCAGCACATCATACAGAGGAACAGGATCATCAGGAACAGGTATAGATGTAGGAACAGCAGTAGCAACAGAAGCAAGTGGAGTAGGAGAAAGAGAGATTTATATTAGAAAGATTGATGCTAACAACGAAGGAGTATTTACAGTAATTCACAAGAACGGAGCAGCAGTAGAGGTTCAAATTGCATAGATGTGGTGATGATGGAAAATGACTGTCACTTATCATGCAGGTAGAAGAATACAAGGTTTAGATGCTGATAGAACAGCAACACAATTTCCATCAGGTTCAGTAGGTGGTTGGGTAGAA
>Ga0208019_1000061_pt1 | contig 51155 bp, 82 predicted proteins | sample CB_VirMetaG_5_FD_184540 | JGI IMG/M metagenome (GOLD analysis project Ga0208019, IMG submission 184540) | Freshwater to marine saline gradient viral communities from Chesapeake Bay - CB_1508_1D Viral MetaG (SPAdes) (version 4) | ecosystem: Environmental > Aquatic > Marine > Coastal | place: USA... | reverse complement strand
TCCTGCGATACGGAATTCGTATTCTGCATTTACATCTTTAAGGTGGTTAGAAACCCTAACATCAATCACCTTATCTTTGATACGAGTTTTGAAATTTCCGAAGAATACATCTCCAGCCATTGTTCCTACAGTTTCTACGATAATTGAGTTGGTTGTTTTGGTAGTTGTCATATTGTTTCTGATTTTGTTATACAAAGATACGTCAAAAATATGAATCAGCCAAACATTTTGTCAAAATAAATAGGAATATCTGTACTGAATTGGTATTGATAATCCAAACCCCCAATATTGTTTATCGGAAATACTATAAGTTACTGACACATCCCATTGATTTCTGTTTTGTGTTAATAATTTAAGAGGTTGTAACTTAAACCAAACTTCAGGTCTTACATCGTTATTAGTATTTGGTAATGTATTAAATTTAATTCCTGTACCAATAACGACCCCACTTTTTAATATACCATAATTAATCCCAAACCTATCTAAATAAGGGCTTGGGTTTACCTGACTAATAGGGGTGGATACCAACCACATATTATATCCACCCCCAACATGAATACCCCAACCTTTATTATCCGTATTTTCTAATGACAACATAAAACTTCGTTCATCAGGAAAATAAGTGATACCTGAGTATTGCCCCCACAGATTAATCGTGAGGAATAACATAATGGTTGTAATAATTGTTTTCATTTTGTGGGCCAGATAGGATTCGAACCTATACCCTCCGAAGAGACTAGTTTTACAGACTAGCGAGCGGACCAACTGCTCAACTGACCCAAGTTAGGAAAAGAGAAGATGGTTCAGTGGACATCTCTTTTTACGATTGGCGTTACTCTGACAGTTAAAACTCCCACATAACCACGAACTACTGACACGTTAACGTTATGCACTTCCCCAATCAACCTTTGCTCCCCCACATGGATTCGAACCATGGACCCCTTGATTAACAGTCAAGTGCTCTAAACCGCTGAGCTATAGAGGAATATTTGCACGGATAGAAGGACTCGAACCTCCACCAACAGTTTTGGAGACTGGGATGCTACCATTACACCATATCCGTGTATATTTGAGGTCAGAGAGGGATTCGAACCCCCGAATAATGGATTTGCAGTCCACCCCTTTAAACCACTCAGGCATCTGACCATTTTAGTAGGTTCACCAGGACTCGAACCTGGACCGACTGCTTAGAAGGCAGTAGTTCTATCCCTTGAACTATGAACCCAAAGTGTCCCCGACAGGACTCGAACCTGTGACTCCCTCATTAAAAGTGAGGTGCTCTAAAACCAACTGAGCTACGAAGACAAATGTTTGACAAATATACAATTTTTTTATAATCAAACAAATTATTTTAATGGTGCGAATTTACTGTTTGCCAATAAATCATCCCAATTTTTATAACCCTGTTCTTGAGCATACTCATCGTTTTTCTTCCTACGATATTCTTTAACCTTTTCAGGGTCTCTCATTTCTTCAGCGTTTTCAAAACCGAGAGATTTGGCACATTCATCTTCACACCACTTGTGAGAACCAATCTCAATATTGATGGGGAGGTCAGTTTCCAAAGATTCAATAAAATCTTCAAATTGACTTGCGGCAACGAATGGCATTGTATAGATACCTTCACTAGTTGCATATCCTGACTCATCTTCTTTATCAAATATTTCAACCCTACCCATTCGGTATTTCTCACCCATAAGTGAAAAAACACCATACCCTACGGTTGAATAATAGAACCTGCCAGGGTTACTAACACCTTCCATATCAACACAGGATGGGTTGGTTTCCATATAGGACGCAAGTTTGTCAACCAATACCTCATCCGTTAGTTCCTGACCATCAGTTTTCCTACGGATGTTTTGGAGAAACCAATTTAGGTCCTTTCTGTTTATTTTCATTTTAAGCTCATTTTTTTAAAAGTTGTGGCTCATTATCATAAATTTTTGAGCCGTATTGTAGTCAAGGTTGGGCTCGAACCAACGACCTTCTGCGTATCAGGCAGACGCTCTAAACCAACTGAGCTACATGACTATTTAGTCGGGGTGGCAGGACTCGAACCTGCGAATCTCTTGGTCCCAAACCAAGCGGATTACCAACTTTCCCACACCCCGTAATTTTTCCGCGGAAGGTGAGGGGCTCGAACCCTCGCGGCTTTAACACCCTATCAGTTTAGCAAACTGACCCCTTCACCAACTTGGGTAACCTTCCATTCGTAGTCTCCTTGGGATTCGAACCCAAACTTTATCGTCCGTAGCGATAGGTGCTAATCCGTTACACCAAGAGACTAAGTGGCGGAAGCGAAGGGAATCGAACCCCCAATACGTTTCCGTATTACTTGTTTTCAAGACAAGCTCCTCGTCCATTCGGACCACTTCCAAGTTATAGGTCGCGGGGAACCCATCTTCCGCTTCTTACTAGATTCTTGTGGTTTACTTACTTAAGTTCATACCGTTACCACTAGGGAACCCGACCTATTTGGGTGATTAACGGGAATCGAACCCGTGACAACTTGAACCACAATCAAGTGCTCTGCCAACTGAGCTATAACCACCATATAAAACCCCACTTCATCGGGTTAATGGACCGACTGCCATACGGGAGTGGGGGTCTCCTGTCAATTCAGGACTCCGTGGTATGAGCAAGAATCGAACTTGCGGCACGTGGATTTTCAGTCCACTGCTCTACCTACTGAGCTATCACACCAAATTTGAGGATGAGAAGTCCTCAGTGTTGCCTCACGTCTGATACCCATTCATTGAGTGTTTTATTACTGGGTCATGTTACCATTCCTTTCTCAAGGGAACAACACAAATTAGAGATAGTGATGGAGTACCCGTCTCGCTCCAATCTTAACTGCTTAATCGTAGTTTTACGAGGCCTCGGCAGAAAGGGTGATGAATTCCGATTCCACTCTGGATTGTCGACATCCGTTGAGTGGGGAAGACCACTATCAATATTTTTAAAATCACTTTCGCCCCCTGTATAGACATAACGTCAGATGCTTAAGGTCAGCCTTAACTATTAAGGGAGCCACCCGTGATTTTTTAATCTCATTATTCAAAGAACATTTTCTCTTTTCTCAGGGGGTGTGGGTCACCAACTTACCAACTCCCACACCCCCGTCATTTGTTTTACAAAGTTACAAAACATTTTTCATCCCCACAAGCCCCTTTCTATTTTTTTTCACTTCCGAGTTTGTCACTGTTTTACTACCGACTTTGTCACTGTTTTACTACCGAGTTTGGCATTTTTGTAGTCCCTGTAGGATTCGAACCTACGACGACTTGCATGTAAGGCAAGGGCTCTACCACTGAGCTAAGGAACTATTAAGTTGCGTGTTCGGGGTTCGAACCCGATTGACCTTCCTTATGAGAGAAAGTTCTTTTCCTCTAAGCCACGCAATTTATGTTGTCCCGCAAGGACTCGAACCTCAATTCTCTGGACCAAAACCAGATGTGCTGCCATTACACCACAGGACAATTTAATACAACCAATATGTCAAAGAACATTAAAACAAAAAACCCCGAACTTTTGGTTCGGGGTTTGTTATTTCATAGTTTTAGTTTTTCACCTAAATCATACAACTTCCGAACCAATATTATGTACACGCGGATACCAGCAATTTCTAAATTGCGACTTGCTGATAATGACCATGTGTTTATTAGTTCTCATTGTTTTTTAATTTATAACTATCACAAAATTAATAAAAGTTTTTTAATTGTCAATTTTTTTTAAAATCTTTTAGAGATGTTACGAATTATTTCTTCTTCTTCGTTGGATAACATAACCCTATTCTCAATTAGTTTATCCATAATTTCATCCCATTCTAAATCCAAAACACTTTTTTTATCATCAGGTGTTGAGATTGATGTTCGACTAATATAACCACTGTCTACTAAAGATTCTATTAGTTCTTGGATTTCCCTTTCAGAACAATTATCAATAAATTCATAGGGTTCAATGTCAATGTAAGATTCAAATTCTGGCATAACTTATAATTTTTTAAATTCAGGTTTAATTATTTTCCAAATAATAGGTGAAATATTTTTACTATCCAATAGTGCAAACAAAATTGATGGGTATTTGTGTTGTTTTGCAACAAAAGCAAAATTTTTGCGGTCACCATTAACTTGTTTAATCAGGTTCTGAGTATTTCTAAAAATGATATTATAATCATTAGATATTGAATTGAGTAGGGATTTTAGTTCTTCTTCATATTCTTTGATTTTATCGTAGAACTCATCGGGAACGTCTTTGAGTAATTCATCCATACTCCCACCATTAGATAGTACCTCCCATACCGCAGTGGTTGATAAATTGGTCATAATCTTATGAAGACGAATGTATTCTTCCCCCTTAACCTTCATTCGGTCTCCATTAGAAAAACAAACTACAAAACCTTCATGGTTATCTTTAACCATTCCTTTTAATGTGGTATAATCTTTAACACCGTCATATTTTTTAACCACATCACAATTGGCCCCCTTCGCAATCATCTCTAATTGTTCATAGGTAGCTTCGGTTCCATCATCAGTTCGGATTGCCCCCAACAAAGTTAAGTTATCTTTATCACCATAATCCACCACAATTCTATTCCAATTTGCGGTAAATTCAAATAAGTAGGTGATACCAATTGAAAAGTTATGTTCTAATTCTTCAAAGAATATTTTAGACGCCGCAACTGCTTGTTCTGAAGTAAATGAACCTCTTGAGGCAACAACCCAACCACCATCATACCAAAATACAATAATAAGCGAACCATCCATTTTTTCATATACATCAAACTCCGAAGTTGGTGTATGTTTACCCTCCTCCATATTAAAGAATTTTTTAAAGGGTCTTGCAACTATATTCCCTATATCGTCAGTCACCAACCCTCTACATTGTAAGGTCACCTCATCCCATAAACCTTCGTATTGAACTTTCTCAGTGTAGTTCCAAATGGTTAAAGGTAAATCAGGGTGATTTTGTTTATAAATCAACCCATTATTGTGGTATTTGTTTAATATTCTTAATGAAAAATCCATAATTAAAGTGTTATTTCAAAACGATTTTTCATAATTTCTAACTTATCTTCAGGAACTCCGTGTTGGTTTACACCTCCGTGACGGTTTTCAACAATAACTGAAAACACTTTATATCCGTATGTTTTTGCTAGGTCAAAGTATGGTCGCATTTCCCATTCTTGAGTAAATGTGTTTGATACAACAATCACCTCATTTTGACCTGTGGTGTGATTTAATATCATTGCAGTGTTGACAGAGTCTTGACACCATTGGTGAGCCTCTTTAAGTTTACTGAAGTCAAACTTATATTCACCATCCACCATAAAGTATTGGTCTGTCTCAAAATGAGTCCCACCTAAGTTTTTAGCCAATGTTGATTTTCCCGAGCCAGGAACACCTCTTACAATATATAATATTTTCATTTTTTTTAGATTATAAAACCTGATACATCATCATCTAAAGATGAAATTTCAGATTCAAGGTCATCAATTTTTTCCGAAATATAGGACTCCAATTCATCTGAAATTGTCAGATATTTTTTACGTAATTCATGGAATTTTTCATCACCGATTTCCTCAAAAGAACTATAGTGTTTAAAACAATAATGTAGTCCTTCCGCCCTGATTCTATATTGTACTAATTGGAGTTCCTCCACTTGGTTCAAAAGACTATCTATTTTTTTCATCGATTTAATTTAATTTTACAATTACTACAAAACTCTCTTGTATCTAACCCATGTGATTTCATTAAACAATTTGGGTTATCACAGTGGTCAAGACCAAAGTTGTGACCCATTTCGTGAGTTGCGGTGTGAACTAAACTAGTATAACCATAGTTACCGTTTTGTTTCATTTGATAAGTACTCATAACGGACAACTTTGTATTATATCTTGCTCGACCACTAATTAATCCAGTAATTTCATCACTTTGACATAAAGGGTGGTCAGTAACATAGATATGATAACCAGGACCTACATTACTATTATACTCCATACTCAATACTTTATATGCCAAAACATATGAAGAGCCATCTAAAAAATATTCACTACTTGGGTTATAAGGTGACCCGATTACTGCGGTCATTCCATAAAAATCTTGGACTCCTTGTCTAACTGACTCCAAATCGCTTTGGGTGTAATCACCGAATCCATGTACATAAACAATCTTGTTTGATGATTTGTTAACGGTTTCGTTAGTAGACGTATTAGTTTCGTCAACCACATTATCCTCAACGTAGGGTACGGTTTGAGTTTCTGAATATTTACCAAGTTTGTGGTCTTTATCGTATGCGTCGGCAAATTTATGAAAGTCATAATCATATTTTTTTGCAAAATCATCAACTTTAACAAAAATCGCCGCAATTAAGAAAACGAATACAAGGTCTTTAAGGAGTGAGTGTTTTTTCATATCACAAAGATACTAAAAATTTTCTAATTACCAAACAAAACCTTGATTTTTTAATTCTTCACCTGTTAAAATTTTTAATAAATTAGGATTATTTTTCCATTCTTTCCAAGTGTCAAACTCTTTAAGTTTTTCTAAAACATTTTCAGAAATTAAAACAAAACCTTCAGGGGCAATACCATCATATTTATGATAATGAGAATATTTAATTTTTTCATCAATCATTTTTTGAAAATCTTCGCTGTTAACAAAATTTTCATGGTCTTGTTGTAATATTTCGTCTCGTTTCATTTTTACAATTTTAGTAGGTCCACCAGGACTCGAACCTGGAATAGAAGCTTAGAAGGCTACTGTTATATCCCTTTAACTATGGACCCTAATTTTATAGTTTTTTAAGTATATATTTGTGACCCGAATCAGAGTTAGTTTCAAACAATTTTCTCAACTTTTCAGCCTCTTCTTCCGTCTCAAACTCCATAACCTCGTTTTGGCTATCTAAAATAATAACTGGTACCTCAATTTGTGAGATATAGTGTTTAATCATTTTTATAATTACGTACATATAACAAAGATAATATAAATTTGGTTGGTAGACAAGTCTACCTTCTTTTTCCACCAAAAACATTTGGTATTAGATTACTTGGTTTTGACTTTACAATTTTATTTTTACGGACTTGTTCAACTAAACCACCTTTTTTAATTTCAGTTAACTTATTTCTATCAGTTGGTTTGTTATGTACTTGCGGTTTTTTGGTTTCAGATGGAGAATATACTTTTGGGTTACTTAATATTTGATTTATTAAATCATACTTAATACTATCGTCAATTTGAACTTTTTTTGGTGAAATCGGTTTTTCACCAACTTTTAAAAAAATATCATTAAGTACGTCTGATGAATTTTTTTTACGTACAACTTGTTGGATATCATTTTTAACATCTCCCTCAACCAAAGTTAGTTTTTCATATGGTGGTAATGAATACACATATTTGGCAGTTCTACCTTGTAACTTAGAATCACCAATCGCACCATTATTGGAATATGATTGTTTATTGTGCCAATTATATATGTACGTGACTTCATCCAAATAATGGTAGTGTTCGTTTCCCGACATTTCCAGCATTGGAACGCCAATACCTATATCAACCGCAGCTCTTAAATAATCATTTTCAAATATTAAATCTTCGAGTTTAATTGACCTAAATAAAAAAGAACGATATGTTCTCATGTGTGAAAAATTCCAAGCGGAACTTCTAGCTTTATCTGCGTTTGCTTTACCATATTTCATACTTCTACCACTAGTATCAACCCATCTTGAACCGCAAATCCAAACATCATTATTGGTGTATATTTTATTAATTAATCCTAAAACTAAATTATCACTCAATTTATCATCACCATCAATTTCAATAATAACATCATTCCATTCTATTTCAGGATTGTTATGTATAACGTCAATAAAATTTTTAGCTTTAAATTTTTTAGTATTATTTTTAATTAGTCTAAATCTGTCGTCATTACCGATAACAGATTTTGCAATTTCGTAAGAATTATCTGTTGACATATCGTCAATAAAATACGCTATATAATTTGTGAAATATTGATTTTTAATTGATTTTATACAATCCTCTATAAATTTTTCAGAATTCCAAAAAGTGCTAACAATAACTAGTTTCATAAAATACTACACAATCTATTTATAAATAGGCCATCTAAACTATTTTTAGTTCAGATATTTAAAAATCTAAGACATAATGCCAAATAATACATTTATAATACCAAAATATAGAGTTTTTCATGTAATACCTTGGAATTCAGATAAAAATATTGGTAAGTCCTACAATGAAACAATGTCTTTGGTTCGTTCAAATGATTGGGTTTGTTTTATTGATGGTGACTCAGTTCACACATCACATTTTTTTGGTAGTAGGATTGAGGAAGTTATCGAATCAAACCCATCCTATTCTTTATTCACCTGTTATACTAATAGAATTGGGTGTGGTTATCAAATAGCACCTAAAGTAGATGGTAAAAACAATGACCAAAAATACCACCGTGATTTTGGTGAGAACTTATGGAATCAATATAAGACCGAAGTTATGGACATAACAAAAAGTGGTCCTTTAAGTGGTGTAATGATTTTAATCAGAAAATCAGAATGGGAACGTGTTGGTGGTTTTAAAGAAGAGAAAATGTTATCGGTTGATAACGATATTCATGATAAATTTACAAAAGCAGGATTAAAAGTTGGGTTAATGAAAGGTCTTTATTTACAACATTGGTATCGTGGTGGTGACCCTTCAGATAAAAAACATTTACTATGACATATAAATTTTTAGACGTTGGTTGTAAAGTCGGAGGTTCATTTGACATTTCAAATAAATTTGGGTTTTCACCTAAAGATGGGTTGGGGGTTGATATTAATGAGACGAATGTAAATAAATTTATTAAACAAGGATTCAATGGGATGGTTGCTGATGCAACTAATCTACCTTTTGAAGATGGGTCATTTGAATTAGTAATATTTTCTCACGTAATTGAACATATCCCCACAGAAGATATGGGTCATAAGGCATTATTAGAATGTATTAGGGTTTCATCAAAATATGTTTTTTTAGCACTACCTTTTTTTGACGAAGATGACTATCTTAATTCACTTGGTTTAAAAACATTTTATTCAGATTGGGAAGGTCACAAAAACAAAATACATTTAAAAAAGATTAAAGAAGATTACTTACTAGGGTTAGATTATTCTGTGAATATGGTTAAAAAAATCACCGATAGTAATTTTTCAGAAATTTTACCTATGTCAGCACCAGAAGATTCTTTCGATTATGATAAGAATTTACACGGTGAAAAACCATTAATAGTGTTTGATAGAGATATCTGGAGAGAATATAATATAGTGATTAAAAAGTAATGAAGATTGTAGTATATAGTGTAAATATTGGGGGTTATGATGATTTATGGACCCCAAAAGTTGTTGACCCAAATGTCCGTTATATCTTATTTACGGATAACAAATACTTCAAATCAAACGTTTGGGAAATCAATCATGTTGATTTTTTAGGTAATGATATGGACAATCGTCTAAAATCAAGGTACGTAAAAACCCATCCACATATTGTATTACCAAACCACGATGTCAGTGTTTGGATTGATAATTGTTTTTCTTACAAATTCTCAGACACTAAAAAAATGGTTGAGGAAATAGGTATCACTAATAATTTAATTATGTGTTATAAACATGATGTAAGGAATTGTCTATATGATGAGGCTAAAATTATTAAATTCATGAAATTAGATTATTCTGACGTTGTTGATTCACAAATGAATAAGTATCGTGAAGAGGGATTCCCTAAAAAAATGGGGTTATATCAATCAGGATTCATGGTTCGAAAAAACATTAAAAATGTAAATAATTTTAATAATACTTGGTGGGAAGAGATTAAGTCATTTAGTGGTAGGGACCAATTATCACAAGTATATTCTTCTTGGAAAACCGAAACCCCAATAACACCAATTACTAATGGCGGGGACGTATATAATAACAAGTATCTAAACCCTAAAATAAAACATTTGAAAAAATGGTCGATATAATTGCAGTAACATACGGACAAACGGACATTTTAAAATGTTTCATAAATTCCATTAGGTCACAAACTTGTGATAAATGGAGGTTATTTATAATTCATGATGGACCAAATAAAAAGTTAAAAAGGTCTCTTGAAAAAGAATTATATGTAAACACAAATAGAATTACATTTATAGAACATCCAGTTAGAACTGAGAATTACGGTCATTTTTTAAGAAAATGGGCGTTAGAGAATGTGGTGACAAGTGACTATGTCTTGTTAACCAATGGTGATAATTATTACACCCCAAATATGGTTGAGGAAATTAGTAAACGAAATGAGGACTTTATCTATTTTGATTTAATACATTCCCACAAAACAAAGTCAAACAGTAACGAATCAACTTATGGTTATATGAAAAGTGAATTAAAAAGAGGTTTCATTGATATGGGTAACGTAGTTATTAAATCTGAATTAGCCAAAAAAGTAGGTTTTAACTCCTCAGAATATCATGCAGATTGGGGTTATTTTGAGGAAGTGTTGAATTTGTCACCAACAATATCTAAAATTGATAAGGTATTATTTGTACACAATTAATTATGGATAAAGTTTTAGTGTTAAATTCTGATTATACACCAATAAATGTAACCACAGTTATACGTGGTTTCGTTTTGGTTAGTAAAGGTAAAGCGGAGATTTTAAAATCATCCGATAACCCTATTATTGCAGGGTACCAAACTTTTGTTCGACCTGTGATTATTAGATTATTAAATTATGTTAGATATAGAGTTAAAAACTTAAAGATTAATCGTAATAGGATTTTCAAAAGAGATAACCATCAATGTGTTTATTGTGGTTCAAAAAGAAGTTTAACTATAGACCACGTTGTCCCAAAATCTAAAGGGGGTAATAATAGTTGGACTAACCTTGTAACTTGTTGCTCGCCATGTAATAGGAAAAAGGGGGATAAAACTCCTGAAGAGGCCAATATGAAATTACAAATTAGACCTTATGAACCCACATTATTTTCTGATGTAATCAACCCATCAATTTCTGATATTTGGGATGATTTTAAAAAATCGTATTCGTAAAAAACAAAAGGGTATCTTTCGATACCCTTTGCTAGATGTGAACTACCCCCTTTCTTTTAGATGGTTTATACACACTCGGATTTTACTCCGATAGTTTCTTTATGATAATGCTTTTTCTTTCATTACCTCCCCAGCCATGTTCATTTTATCCTGAATACCACTTAATGATGGACAAATTAAATCACCAATAAAGTTTTCAAGTTTTTGACCAAACTCAGTGTCCTCAAATGTCTCGATTAATGAGTTTCTGATGATGTCATAAACAGGGCCCTCCATTCCTTTATCATTTTGTATTTTTCTTACGATACCTTCACCAACTGATTTAGAAATTAAATCACTAAGATAATCACATTTAAATATTTTTCCGTTAAAATAATCACCAATAGGTACGTTACCAACCCCAACTACGATTATATTCGCGATATATCCATTAGGGTCCATTGGAGTTAATTTCTCGACTAAAAATTGCGCGAATCTTTCTTTTAACGTATTAAAGATACCTTCACCAGCGTTACCAAAAAGACCTTTAACAATATCCATGAATCCTTCAGTAACTAGTGTATTATTAAAACCTTGCGAGTTTAAATAAAACATTTCATAAATTAAGTCATCCGCAAACTTTTCTTTTTGTTTTTTTGTTTTTGGTTTTCCTGATTCAGCAATAATTTGAAATCTTTTTTGGATTATATTATTTTCTTCGATTAACGCTTTTTTTTTACCTTCAGATAACTCATTTAAGTTTTCTCTAATAATTTTCTTTAAGATTGATTCTCTAATTTGGGATTCACTACCAGTTGATAATTTGTAGCTAACTGTAGTACCATTTCTAAACTTATATGTTGGGAAGTACTGTAGTTCAGCTAACTTTTTACTAAAGCTTCTATTGAACAAATTATCTTTTTTAATTGTTACATCATCTCTACATACAACAAGATAGTCTTTAGCAGCATCAACCTCATTTTGCGGAATAGGTAATTTCTTTTGTGCCGCTTCATAATAATTTGTAATTAATCCTTGGCAAGCCTCTTTAGTCGCACCTTGTTCAATCTGTGCAGTAAAATTAACAATGTTGGTATATATAGGGTTTTCTTTAACCCCTTTAGCACCAACCTTTTCTTTACATAATTTTACACCACTAACTTCTTTTTGGTCAATAGAGGCTGCTCCAGCGATTAAATCTTGTGACGTACATTCACGATACCCCATTGTGTTAACCCAATAGTCTATAGTATCAGTCACATTCGCACCTTGACTACAAACCCAAATATAAGGAGAACCTTTTTCCATTAATGATTTAACATCAGCTCTAGAACCTAATTCTTTTTTAGTTGCAATAAAGTCACTTAACTTAGTTAATTTACACGTACCATTTACTTTATCTGTATTCTTAACATTTGTATCACCATAAGTATAAATTCTAGCTATTTTAGAAGTTGTAACGTCATTAACAAACGTCCTTAACTCTTCATTCATACCATCTTCAACTAATTTTCTCAAGAATGCACAATTCCATTTATAATTTCCAGGGCTCTTTTTAGTTAACCCTGAATCCCAATATTCTAATTTACCCTCAGATTCACCAGCGTTTTGTGGGAAAATTTTAACCATAGGGTATCCTGATATTTTTTTAGAATTTTGGAATAATAATAACGTACCTTCTTGTCCAAAATCATAAGCTATAGTGTCTTGTGGAAAACAACCTGAAACAAATGCGGTTTTTAAATCTCCGTTAGGTATTTTATTTGCTTCTTTATTTGATGTTCCATCGTTATTTAAACCTTGTTCTATTAAAACTTTTTTAACTATTTTTGAAATATTGTCTTTCATATTCTTTTTTTTTTATAAATATTATTATTAATAATTAAAGTTCGTCGCCCGTAACAATATTAGGTATAAAACTGTTGTCGTCATCTGTCGATGAACCTCCACAATTTTTAATAATTTTATCATATACATCTTTAGTAATTGTTGTAGGATAACCCTTATCAATTAATTTACCTTCAGTTTCAGGTCCATAACAACCATCTACTTTAGCACCAATACAATTTTGGATTTCTTCAATCTTATCACTCTTACACCATTTTTCCATTGGGAATGAACTACATGGTTTACACTTTGATGTTGGTGGGGGAGGTGGTGGTGGGGGTACTGGTGAACCACCACATTCAATAATATATTCTTTACTACCAATTGTAATTATTATAGGTCCTTCACCTTCCCATTTACCATCATATCTACCATTAAGTGATTCACAATCTCCATTATCATAGAATATAGCACCACCAGCAGCATCAACATCATCGTTACCTGTTTTTGTAATAATTAATGCATTATCTAAACCTTTTTCTTGGATTAACTTAGCGTCGTCACCTGATAGTTTATTTCTTAAACAAGCTGGAAATGGAGATTCTTCATCCGAGGTTAAGTATTGCCACAACCAATATAAAATACCCGCACCAATTAAATATTTAACAGCCTTTTTGTATGGTAAATTTTTAATTTTATCCCACCATGGTGGTCTATTTGGTATGGGTGGTGGTGGGGTAGGGATAGGGTCTGGAACAGGGTCTGGAACTATCTTCTTACCACCTTTTTTCAAATATGTGTCCGCCAATAACTCAGCTTCTTCTCTAGTATATTTAGTGTCTTGTAATAATCTTTCTACAATCTGTTCTCTACTTTTTCCAGCGTATTTTTCTCCAAATTTACCCATAGACGTGATTGCTTCAGCACCTGCAGTTCTCATCTCTAAACTACTTCCTCTTAAAAATAATGTTTTAGCCACTTCACCAGTTCCTGAAGGTCCTAATTTACCTAATCTAACCGCTTCTAATACATCAGCGGTTTTAGTTAACTTAACACCATCTACAGTAACCATATTTTTCCAAGTAGCAGTTCCTTCTCTAAACCCACCCTCAAGACTTCTCAAAGCGGCTTCACTATCTCTACTCATAACTTTAGACATATCCTCTAAAGCAACTTTCCAAAGTTGTTCACTTAATAAAGATTCTGTATTTTCAGTTAAAGTTTTTTTAGTGTCATAACCCATAAGTAATTTAACTCTGGTTAATTCTTCATTTATAATTTCTGTTTTCATATTTTTATTTTTTTTAAAAGAGACCAATTTGTGCAATTTCAGTATCACTTAATTGATTTAATCGATTAACATTTTCTTTAGATGTTAGAGATTTTTTTGCTGCCTCAACATCTTCAGGTGTTACTTCACCGCTTTCAACTTTGTGGTGACAGGTCCATCCATCAAGACCTAATGCCGCACATAATGCACCAGTTAATATTATTGTTTGACCTGTTTTTTTAGCGACAACAGGCCATGGTTTAGTAAATTTAAAGTCTTTAGAAAATTGTTTAAGTCCTTTACCAGCATCAGAAAGTTTGGTACCCGCTTTTTGAATTAACCCTGGTTGTTTAACGGTCGCGAGTTCAGCACTTTTAGTTGTTGCACCACCTAATTCTTGTACTGTTTTTTCCATGAATGAAGTGGCTTTAGTTCCAAAATTTTTTAACCACGTAATACCTAATTTTTCACCAATCCAAGTCGCAGATTTACCGATAAAACCAACTATTTTAGAAATACCTCCCTTAAGTAAATTTACCGCTTTAGCCAATACACCACCTTTTTTTGCCGCAGCAACCGCTAATTCAGCACCACCTTTAATGCCTCTAAGTGCCCCTCTAAGTATTCCACCCAAAGCGGGTAATAGTAGACATACCGCATCAATAATAATATCCGCAAAACTCCATTTGTACTCACCACTTTCGTATTTTCCACTTAACATTTTATAAACGTCCCAAATAAGTAGAGAACCAAAAACAATACTATCGGCAATTTGACCCACACCTGGTATAAAAGTAACTGCGGTCATAACACCCATACCAACAGCTGAGAAGGCGGCACTTCTAATCCCTTCCATTAAACACTCAACAAAGTTATTAGTTAGACAGTTCCAAGCTTTTGAGACTGCGTTTTTAACTGAATTCCAAACGTTTTTGGCTTTATCAATTCCCCATTGTACAAGTCCTTTTTGTTTAATTTGTTTTGCTTGGTCTTTAGTCCAATCGACAACACCCTTAGCTTGGTCTCCAATCCATTTACCAGCTCTTTCAACACCACCTTTCCAATCCCAAGAAAATGGATTGTACCAAGCTTCTAAAAGAACTTTAAGACTTTCCCAAGATTCATTAATACGGGATTCAACAATTAGTTTGTCAACAGATTCATTAATTAACAATAGTTTAGAACCAAATTGTTCTTCCCATTCTTTAATAATGCTAACATTATTTTTTAATTCAAATATTTCTAACAATTGGTATAAAAACTTTCTAGATGAATTCGCGTATTCTGTTAGAGATATTTTATTTAATTTGTAGTAAAGTTCTTTGTGTTCTTTTAAAATATCAATGGCTATTGGTAAATTTTCAAAAGTATAATTAATAACATTTCCGTTATTTTGGAAATAGTCACCTGTTTGCACCATTCCTCTATTAGTAAAAATATACTTAAGGTTTTCGGATACTCCTTGAAATTGTAGTGCACTCATTAATTTACTTATTTAACATATAAATACTTTGAAACAATAAAAAAATTATTTTTATAATAAAGTATTTGCTTTACCTCTTGCAATTCCATTACCATTCCATTTTTGTTGTTCGGGGTTATAGGTTGGACCAAATTTTCTACCACTACTCCACTTGGTTACGGTGGGGTATGTACCACCACCGCCGCCACCACCAGAATTAGAGGTTGCGTCTTGTTCACCAATTTCACCATTACCATCGCTTGGGGTAAATTCTTTCATTAATGAAATAATATAGTCTACATCGGTTCTCATAATAATAAATACCTATAAAATAAAAAAACCTGTCAATGACAGGTCTTTAATTTAAAAAAAATCAGGGTTTGGTAATCTATCCGAATATATTAGATAATATTCATTTAAAAACGATATTATTTCTTCTTGGTCTAACTCATCATCGTCATCAAAAAAACTACCGAAGAACTCATCATTATTTTCATCATCATCGTCTTCATTATACATCTCGATTAAATTACTTTCAGTAAAATCATCAAAATTATACCCAAAAGACGTTACTTCATCTAATTGTATTTGGTCTGTTCTTATTTCATCATCACCATCAATAGTTAATCTAAAAGTAACTTCTAGTATTTCTGATGTTTCATTTATGTAATAAGATACTAATTCTTTAATTTCCATGTTATTATTAATTAGTTGTGTTTATAACAAAGAAATATCTATAAAATATTAAAAAGACAAGATTTAATTATATTTTTTAAATCTATTAAACATATCAATTGATTCTTGGATATTAAAAGAGATTTCACCCATTTCGTCTTCGTCAAAATCATCACCAAAAACATCTTCTTCCCAATTATCCTCATAATTATCGTCATCATCCAAATCATGGTCAAAATATTCACCATCAGTTTCAGGACTCATTAATACCATAATTTCATTTTCAGTATCATCTACATCTACAGTTCCGTTTGGTAAATCGTATGGACCGTCACCAATCATATCTAATTTTTCACCTAAACTCATATAGTATTCATCATCAACGATATCCTCATTTTCTGTAACACTTTCATTTATACCCATATTCCTATAAGTCATAACATCACCTTGATTGTTAACAGTAATACCACCCTTATCATTGGCGTAATCTTGGGTATATAATGGTTGCATGTTTGAAGTAACATTATTTGTTGCATAACCATTATACAACTCTTTGTGTTTGTCGAGGATATTTTCTTTCTCCTCATTATTCATCTTGAAAAAATATGCATTCATGTCTTTCTTTTAGTTATAAATATATTGATAGGTAAGAATGTTTTAATTATAATTATAGTATGAAAGTAGATATTAATGAATATGCTGAAGGGGCGATATTATTAGATGGTCTTGAATCGGCAATTGTGGGTATAACAGATGAATTTGGCACAGGTCGTAGAATGTTATACTCAAAAGATAAAATCATTTCAATTCTCCAAGAAAGAGATGGAATGACTTGGTCTGAAGCCGAAGAATTCTTTGATTATAATATCAAGGGTGGTTATTTTGGTGAACAAAATCCCGTATTTTTAGAATTATCATTAACACCAATGAAAAATGATGAAGGTGATTGGGAATTTGATTTTGACTTTAACTCAGAAGAGTAACATATAGTTTTGAACCACCGCCTGAGAGAATCTTCTTAGTTCACGATTGATTTGTTGTAAATCGGCTTCCTTACCGTTAGCCTCCAAATACTTAATAATTCCATGAACCATTTCTGATTGAGCTTGGTCTGCCATATCTAACAACTCGTCAAATTTTTCTTCATTAGGGATATCTTTGTATTTGAACTCGTGTTTAAGTCTTTCCCTACCAATATAAAGATAAGGTGATGCCGCGAACATATTGGTAATACCTGAGTCTCTAAGAGTTAACAAATATTTTCTTAAGAACTGAGCGTTAAAGTATTTGAATACATCGGCATTACTACCACTAATCACTTTCTTAAAACTATCAATATTCATTTCAAGAATACTTTCAACCATTTTACTTTTTTTAAGTAATTTTTGTTCTTTACTATTATTTTTAATAACCGATTTAAACTCAGACTCTTTTAATTTGTTTTTTTTTCTTTTAGTAATATTTTCTTCAGTATCCCACATATCAACACTTGATATAATCGCCAATAGACCACCATTATCCCATTTTACATAGTATTGGTCATCACCAAATAACTTTGAGTGCCTTAATACAGTTCCAGCGGTACCTGGAGGAATTGTTGATATTTCATCTTCCATATGTAAAATAACAACTCTGTCACCAACTTTTAATTCGGGATTAATCATTTAACGCAATATTTAATAATAAATAGTATCAAAGTATTTATTAGTATATGAACAAAACCATTTTAATAAACGAGGGTCAAAAAAAATTGATTTTAAAAGAATCAATTAATGATAGTTTTGGAGAAATAATTAAAGGTAGTTATGAATTTACCAAAAAAATTATAAAAATGTCTTCAGAACAAATGGGTATGAATTTAGAATTCTTACTAACATGGGGAGCTAGTATTGGTGGTTTTGTCGGTCCATTAAACGATTTTATTGCAGGTAAATTCCCTGAATTAAGTGATATGGAATTAAGTTTAATCATAACTGGTGTTATTTCGCTATACTATATTGATAATAAAGAAACCGTAAAAAAAATATTAGGTAAAATAAAAGAAGTAGGTTTGTATGATGAATTTGGCGTATTACTTAAAAAAAGTGGTGAGTTAAAAAGTACGTTTGTTGATTTTATTACAAGTTTAAATATAACCCTACATAAGGTAACAAATATTATGTCTTATGCATTTATAATACCAATTATACCAATAATTTATGAATCAGTTAATAGTGGTGTTATAAGTTCTTCAGATTATAAAGAAATTGCGTTAAGACTAAGTTCTTTTGGTTTGTTAACCGTTGCTGGTGTTTTAGTTAGAGAGTTGTTTGGTAAATTAATTAAGAGATTTAGTAATCACCGTTAACAAAGTCGTCAATTTTTGATGTAAATAAATCAAGACCAACATCGTGGTTTTGTGAGTCAACTTTTATCCCTAAAAATTCAGTGTAGTAAAAAATACCATATACGTAATAGTCACAATACCTCGAATCCATATCATCGTTTAATAAACTCCAAGCAACATCAGTACTACTAATTCTTTCGTTATCAAACACAAATGGTAATGAACCACATATAAACTCAGCAAAATCCTTGTCAGTCACTTCTTGTGAAACACCATTGATTAAAAAGTCCGTAACTTTACCATCATAGTAAAATGTCAAACCAGTCTCATCCTCATTTGGTTCAACCTTAGATAAATCATAATCACAAATAAAGGTTACTTCAGCTATTTGTCGATTAAGATACATTTGTCTAGTTAATTTTCCTGAATGATATTTAACACCTTTCATTAATTTTTTAACAAACTTATCGGATATTGAATAATTAGAAATACTAACTTCCTCACCATTAAATAGAGTTTGGAATATATCGATATCAAGGTTATCGTCAATACCTATAATTTTTTTTATCTCATCGGTAATGTCAGGGACCGCACAATCATAAAATATATCGTATATGTAAGATGTGTAATCTTCAGTTGGGATAACATTTAAATCTGTTGCAATCCATTCATCGTCCCTTATGTTTGAGTTGTTAAACTCTATAAGGTATTTACCTTTCCTATGTTTAATCTTCTCAAGGTATTTTATTACCGCATCTAATTTACCCATTATTGTTTATAACTTAAAATTTTATCAATAATAAGATTAACTTCATCATTATTTAAACCGTGTATGTCTTTATTATTATCAAACCAATTTTTGGCAACATCCTTTATAGGTTTTTTGGTTAATTTTGATAATCTTTTAAAACCTTGGTATTGTGCAGGTATTTCATGCTCTTGTGAGTAGTAAGCCAAAGACTCTTCGGGCTCTTCATCTTTATCCATAAATTCACCCCTATATTCTTGCATACCATGCTCAAGTTCATGACCTAATAGTTCGTTTAATTCACCAACTAAATCATATAATTGTGATTGTATTTTATTTGGGTTAAAAACTACTAAAATTTCAACAACTTGTTCCCCATCAACATAGTATCCATTAATCATAAACCTGTCAATTTTTTTATCTGTTTTTAGAGTTAATTCAACACTAAAATCAAATGGTGGTCTACTAAAAGAATATTCTTCATAATCGTCAGGTAAATAAAAAAAACCTCTTTTTTTATTTTTAACTTTAGTAATAACATCTTTAACAACAGTTCTAATAGCTTCTTTATTCATTTTTGATTCACTAATTATTTTTTTGTTTAAACTATACCTAATAATATTCTCTTTTAATTTATCATCAACAGTGATATTTGATAATAAGACTCTAACATTAGTTCCTGCAAATATAGTTAAAATATCTTTAATTTCCTCAAGTAATTTATAATTCACATCACTATTCATTATCACGAGTTTTACCGCATCACCATCATTCAATCTTTTTATAAAATCACTTTTTAATTTAATAATATTAACATCAACTTTAAGGTAGTGCATATATTCACCGATGGTAATCATTTGTTTATAACCTGATAAACTAATGGTATAGTCAAAATCTATTTGGTGTCGAATACTTGAGAACATAGGTCCTCTATAAGTAAAAACCTTATTAGACAATAGTTTATTAGTAATCTCTATTTGTTTTTCTGACAACATATCCTATAAATACTTTTTTTTAAGGAATTGTTTCATTATACTTTACCTATGGAACTTCTAAACACTCACCCAATCAAAAAATCCGACTTAGGATTCCACGGAAATCTCTTCGGTGGAAAATTATTAGCGTGGATTGACGCTGCCGCGGCAGGATATTCGATGCAATTATGTGACACACCAAGAATGGTCACAGTATCAATCGATAAATGTTTTTTTGAAAAACCTGCGAAGGAAGGTCAACTACTTAAAATATACGGAAAACCATCCTCAATAGGTAATACTTCAGTAACACTTTATATGGAAGCTAGGGCACATAATGTTTACACTGGGTCACAAACAATAATTTTAAAAACAAATATTAGATTTGTCTCAATTGACAATGAAGGTAACCCAATTCCAATAAGTGAACGAGGTAAAAGAAAAATACAACAAACAATAGATTTAGAAAACAATGAAGAACATGAATAAAAAGAAGTTTGATTTTAAAGATATTACTATTGTACCTGAAATAGTATCATCTATCTCAAGTCGTAAAGAAATTAATATTTTCACAGAAGATAAAAAATTACCTTTAATTGTGTCACCAATGGATACTGTTGTAGATAATGAAAACTATTTTAAATTCTTAAATAAAGATATGGTTGTTTGTCTACCTAGAGGTGAGTCTCAGATTAATGATGTTTTTTGGTCACTATCTTTGGAAGATTTTGATTTAATAATATATAATGAAATTATTATGGAAGCGGATGAACCTGTTCATATTTTAGTTGATATTGCAAACGGCCATATTGAAAAATTACATAATCTTTGTGAAAAGTTCGTGAAACAAAACAAAAAAAATATTCATAAACTTATGGTTGGTAATGTGGCAAATCCTAAAACATATGCGACTTTATCTGAAATAGGTGTCGACTATGTTAGAGTTGGTATTGGTGGTGGTTCAGGGTGTTTAACTTCCGCGAATACAGGTATTCATTACCCTATGGCGTCACTAATTAACGAAAGTTTTAAATTAAAGAAAACTAATAATTACAAAACAAAAATAGTCGCCGATGGTGGATTTAAAAATTACGATGATATTATTAAGGCGTTAGCACTAGGTGCTGATTATGTAATGTTAGGTGGTATATTAAATAAAACATTAGAGTCTTGTTCTCAAACAAAATTATTTAATTTAATACCTCTTAATGAGAATATCAGTAATACAATATGGATTAAATACCCTTTTTTAAGAAAATATATGTATAAAAACTTTAGAGGTATGAGTACTAAAGAAGTTCAAAGAAAATGGGGTAAATTAAAATTAACAACGTCTGAAGGTATTAGTAAAACTAACAAAGTAGAATATACTTTAAGTCAATGGGTTGATAATTTTAACGACTATTTAAGGTCGGCAATGTCATACACCAATTCAAGAAATTTAGAAGATTTTAAAAATTGTGAAATTGTTTTTATCACCAAAAACGCACTTGAGCGTTTCGACAAATAATTAAATGAACGTTATGGAGACTTTAAGGTCTCCATTTCCTTTTATAACTCTATGAAAAACTCCTTCAGGAATTAAATAACTTTTACCAACCTCTAAAATAACGGGTAATTCGTTATCTAGTTGTACCTTCCAGTTATTAGATTCTAAAACCTTAACAATTCGGTCTTCTTTATCTCTGTGCCACTTTAATTCACCATCGTCAACAGATTCGGTAAAAACTCTAATTTTTTTATCTTCACTAATGGTTTCTTGATAAGGAGTTTTATCCTCAAACCAAACAGGTGTTTGATAATTAATAATGACTCTTGAAGATACTGAATCTTCACCCCCAAAATCTAACCCCATATAAACATAATGTTTAATAATCTTTTCAATTGTTTTATCATTAGTTTGCGGTTCGGTCTGAACAAATACAACAATTTCTTTGTATTTGTTTTCTTTTATGTTATCAATAGTCAATACAATGTCCTCGCCAGTTAAATCTTTAATTTTGGGCTCCGCAAATTTTGTTAAATAAGCTTGAACGATTCTTTTTAATACTCTGTTTGACATTACCAATAACCCCCATAAGTTTTACCGCCCCATAAATGACCGTATCTATTAATTCTACACGCCCAATACCCTGCAGTCATTCTATCTTTTTTAGCTTTACAATTGTGTCTAGATGCAAAAGCCTTTCTAGCCTTTGGGTTTGAGACTTTAGCGGTTAGTCCTCCATGGACATCACCAAACGAGATTTTCTTTACTTTTTTAGTGGATGGGTTTTTAACATATACCACATATTTTTTACCACCACCTGAATTTCTCATAGGTTTTCCTAATTGTACTTTTCTACCTTGGTATTCAGCCTCATTGATAGATTCCTCAATATAGGGTACCTCTAATCTAACTATTTTACCTGTCGATAATTTAACTTGTTTTCCAAAATCAGACTCAACTAACCATCTATCATCTAAACCAATTTGTATTAAATTTTTATTATACAAATTTCTAACTTCATTAATTAAGTTAAAAAAGTTTTCAGAATATGGTCTATAAACGTTTTCGGTTAAAGATAAACCTTCATTTAGATGAAACTCTAATTCTTTAGATATTTTGGTTTCTGTTATTAAATTTAATGGTGTCATTTTATTTAGAAAGTTTTTGAAAGTAAAAGTATAAGCCAAAACATACTGCCGAGATACAATACAAGATTAAATTGGCGTAGAATATACTGTTTGTTAGAGTAAAAAGATAATATTGTATTGCATCGAACCCAAATGGATTGAAGAACATTCCAAGCATTAAAAACTTCACAGATATGTTTTCGAGGAATATCTTCCTCCATGTCCTTATTGGATTCATCGTCCATATTTTGGTATTTAAAGTTTATGTTTTTAAACCTTTTAATATAAATACCTTGAATAATGGATAATTACAAATTATGAAATATTTATTGTTTAAAGACCGTATATATGAGTAAGTTTATAATTAACGAAAAAGAAATTCGTAAGATTGTTAGAAAATACATCTTAGAACAAGTTAGTCCAAATGGTGAGCCAGAAAAAAAACAAAGATGTGTTTCACGTAATGTAATTCCATTAAATGATATGGTAGGTCCATCCGATAGTTTTAAACCATATGCTGGTAAACTTTTAAGGAGAGATGGTGGTATTAATGGTATGACAGATACATTAGATATGTTAAGAACTTTGAGGTTACATCCTGACATTAATGATGGTGGAGAACATTTATCTTATAGTTTAATGAACCATTTAAATAAGTTTAGAAATAAAAACTATTTTGACGAAACAAATGGTGGGTGTGTTAAAGCAATGGACAAAGTAATAGAGCTTTATCGTGAAAACGAACACGGTGAAGAGTTAGTTAAGGATATTGAAAAAGTTTTAAAACACAATGACCCTACTCCAAGGGCAAAAGAATATCTAAAAAGATGTCTTGTGTTAGTTAAAGAAAAATAATCCTCCTTTACGGGGGACTTTTAGGACCGTTACTGTTAAGGTAACAAATTAAAGGGGAATTCGCTACTCCCCTTTTTTATTTCCATTATTTTTATTATCTTTGTAAAAATCTATTGTTATGGAAATAAAATTTGCACCTACTTTTGAAAAAAGTTTAAAAAAATTGATTCGTCGTGAAACTTGGTGGTACAAAACTTACGAGTTTTTCCGCTATGATATTGGTCGTTTTTTAGGTAATGTTTGGAGATTCCGAAAGGGATTATCACAACATTATTGGTGGGACCATCACGGAATGCTAATGTTTATGGAGTCAGCGCTAATTCATATGTCTGATAGACTAGAAAAAGACGGTTTGGAGGTTGATGAATCTCGTCTTAAGAAAGTGGAGAAGATACGTAGAGCGGTTCAAATCATTCAAAATTATAACAATGATTTGTTTATTGACATGGCTGAGGCGGAACTTGGAGAACTTTATTCCAGAGGATTTGACATGAATGATTTTGTTGAGACAGGTGAGACTATCGATAATCCTTTAGGTGAAAAAAATGAAAAAACATACTATTGGGTTGATAGGCTTTCTGAAGAAGAATCTGAACATAACCGTAAAGTTTATCAAAGAGCTCGTGAAATTAGCGATAGCGAGTGGATAGAGTTTTGTGAAATTCTTAAAGGTCAAGATTATGTAAAGTTTGATAAAAACATCGATTTTTACAAACAATTTGATGGTTCTGGTTTAAAAGGTTGGTGGGATTAATAAATTTAACTATATTTGTACTATGAAAAATTTTTTTAAGGATAATACACCGATGATAATTGTCGGTTTATGGTTTATATCGATAATGTTATTAGCAATTTATTTAACTAATTAATATAATATGAAAATCACATTAATTTCAGATACTCACAACAAACACAAGTTAATCACTGAGGATTTACCTGGCGGCGAATTGTTACTACACGCTGGTGACTCAACAAGTATGGGTTACAAACACGAGTTGGGGAATTTCTTCGATTGGATGAATAGTTTAAGTAATTACGACCACAGAGTTTTCATCGCTGGTAATCATGATTGGGGTTTTCAGGACCACTCCGACTTTGTTAAAAAAACTTTGGAGGATTACCCCCACATTGATTACCTCGAAGATGACATGTATGTTCTTGGTGACGATTACCAAAGTGCAGTTAAGATTTGGGGTAGTCCATGGCAACCAGAGTTCTACAATTGGGCGTTCAACTTACCAAGAAATGGTGAAGAACTAAAGGCTAAGTGGGATATGATTCCTATGAACACCGACATCTTAATTACTCACGGTCCTGCTTGGGGTTATGTTGATAGTGTTGAGGGTCGCAGAGGGGAACACTTGGGTTGTGAGTTACTTGCGGAAAGAATCAAAGTTGTAAAACCAAAGATTCACCTTTGTGGTCACATCCACACTGGTAATGGTTATATGTTTGATGGTGATACTCACTACATCAACGCGGCGGTTCTTAATGAAAGATACAACTACGCTCACAAACCATTCCACATCGATTGGAATCCTGAAACTAACGAACTTGTGTTCTTAGATTAGTAAAAAAGAAATGGGGGTCACTGACCCCCATTTTTAATTTATAAACTCATTAACATGTCCATTAATTCCTGTTGTGGGAACATATCCACTTTATCTTTTCTAGTGTTTGTGTGTGTCCACAAACCTTTTACTTTTCCATAATACGCATTTTCATTAAATTCAAAAGCGTCTGCCCCTTTTTCTTTAACTAATTCAGGTAAACCAGCTCTTACATCAATACTATCTCTTTCACCAATCCATAAAATCCATTTATGTAATTTACTAATTTGTGCGTCTGAATATCGGTGCCAAGTTTTATGTCCTCTAAAAGGTTTTGATAATTCCACAATTTGTGATTCTACAACTGGTGTTCCTTGATACGCCTTTCCGTTAACAACATACCCAAAGTTACATACTTCAATAGCAACTGAGTTTTTGTGCATTTTTTGAGAACCGTTAGCCCCTAAATGCCAACCATAGTTTCCTTCAGGGAACGCTTGGACCATTTCTCCATCGTATTTGTCGTCGTTTCCTTTAATTGAAGGCCCTCCTAATACGAATTCAGTTGCAATCGCGCCCCTATTATCTTTACCCCAATTGTTAATTGTATTGTAAGGGTTATGCCAACCTGCCGTGTGGTGTAAGAACACCCATTCAGCATTAATAGGACCTTGTTTATATTCACCTATAGGTAAAAAGTGTCTATGAATCACCAAACCATTTTCTGTGGTATAAACATTTTCTGACAAATCTGTAGTTGCTAACCCCATAGCGTCCCATGTTTTAGGTCCCACAATACCATCAGGTGTTAATCCATTTTTCTTTTGCCATTTTTTAACTGCAGCATCTGTTTTAGGCCCAAAATCACCATCAGTGTTTAGTCCGAGAAACTCTTGGAGTTCTTTAACTTCTTTTCCTTTACTTCCGAGTTTTAAAATCATAATATATCTTTATATATAAATATAAAAATAATTTATTTTTATTACTTTTTACCCCCTAATTTAGTTCTTTTCACGCTTGTACGCACTGGAGGTTTTTTATACTTAATTTCAACCTCATATGGGTTTACCATACTAATTTTAGAATTGTATCTCCATATACTTATGGTTTCTTCATCCTCATAAACTCTTTCCCATTTTTTATGTTCTTGTTCTTGTTTTTTTGCCATAATACAAATATACAAATATTTTTTTAGACCGCCAAAACTTCTAGATTATTTAGTTCATAAGCTCTCGCCATACGAGTCATTCCAATACCACCACCAAAACGAGGAAAGAAGGTGAAAGATAAGAACTCTTCTAATTCTTTCTCAACTCTTTCTTTACCAAATAGTTCAAACAACTTGGCGGAATAACCGCCATCTTCGATGGTATAAAACATATTTCTCATTTCTTCAACATTACAACTTCTTTCCGCAGAACCAATAGTTTCTTGACCAAATAGTATAACATCAACTTTATTAAATATTCCGTTTTTATCGTGTTTCATATTCCAAAATGGGTTTGTTCTTAATGGAAAATTCTGTAATGACACAACCGAACTTTTTTCTTTCCACATCCTTGTTTCGTGTTCATCTTCTAAAATAGGTATTCCACCATATTCTTGACAAACCTCATCATAATTAACTTCAATTATATCATCATCAAAACCAAGATGATTTAGTAAATCATTTTCTAATTTAATCAAGTCTTTCATAGTACCTTTTGATTCGAACTCAAACATTGGGAAAATTAACTCATGCCTGCCAGGGATTGGGTTTTTTTCTTCTCGATATGAAGTTGATACGCAGAAAACTCCATTCCATTCAGGGTTTTTTAACAATTCATACTCTAACCACATTTGACCTGTTTGAGGTAGTGGCCAAATTAATCCACCATACTCAAATGTTTTAACTGAATGCGGATTTTCACACGCAGCTAAAATCGATAATCTAGATTGTGTTGGTACCTCAACAAAACCTTTCTCTAAGAAGAACTCTCTCATCTTCTGTACTAACTCGTTGTAAATTTTTGTGTTTTTCATTTTATTTTATTTTTGGTTTATTTTTATTTCCGTAAGGGCAAAAAAAATCCCCTCAATAGAGGGGATTAATAATGGTCGAATGTCTTGTTTCTTAAATTTCTGTAATGTAATATCTCTAAAATATGTGACCATTGGAAATAAATATATTATATTTGATTAAAAGGTCAAGTTTAACTATACTTTTTAACTAAAATGTTATTTTGTCACATTGTGTTATATAAATAAATTAGATTTATGACATTTTGTCAGTATTTACAAATTGGCACATTTTTGTTAGAGTTGTTGTATAAATAAAAAATAAAATTAAATAATTAATATGGATTTATTTGGAGGATTTAGAAATGATAAACATCTCGATGACATGATGAAGTCGATAAACGAGAGATTAAAAAAGTTTGGTTTTGAATCATTTAACTTTGATTTTGACATGAAAATGGAGTCGGGTATTGACTCTAAAGATGGTGAGTGGACAAAAACAACTTACACCAGTGAAGATGGTACAACTCACATTGTTACCATGACTAAAGGTTTTGGTGGTAATAAACCATCTTACGATAAGTCGGATAATATTGAGTACTTAAGGTCTCAATTATCCTCAGCTATTGAATCTCAGAATTTTGAAAAGGCGGTTGAGATTCGTGATAGAATTAACGAACTTAAAAACACCGAAAATAAAATAGTTGAGTTGGAATCTGAGTTATCTAACTCAATCAAAGAACAAAACTTTGAGAAGTGTATCGAACTTAGAGATAAAATAAAAAAATTAAAAAACAAATAATATGGGAAAGATTATAGGAATTGATTTAGGAACAACTAACTCTTGCGTCGCGGTTATGGAAGGGAGTGAACCTGTTGTGATAACAAATAGTGAAGGTAAAAGAACAACACCTTCCATAGTAGGTTTTACTGGTTCAGGTGAAAGAAAAATTGGTGACCCCGCCAAACGACAATCAATCACAAACCCTGAAAAAACAATTTACTCGATTAAAAGATTTATGGGGACTTCATTTGAAGAGTCTAAAAATGAAGTTAAAAAAGTCCCTTACAAAGTTGTAAACCAAAAAAATAGTCCTCGAGTATCTATTGACGACAGGATGTATTCACCACAAGAATTGTCCGCAGCGGTACTCCAAAAAATGAAACAAACCGCGGAAGACTATTTGGGGCAAAGTGTAACGGACGCGGTCATTACAGTACCTGCGTATTTTAATGACTCCCAACGACAAGCAACTAAAGAAGCTGGTGAAATTGCGGGTCTTAACGTACTTCGTATTATTAACGAACCTACCGCGGCAGCTTTGGCGTATGGATTGGATAAAAAATCAAAAGACATGAAAATTGTTGTATTTGATTGTGGTGGTGGAACACATGACGTTTCAGTTCTTGATTTAGGTGATGGAGTATTTGAAGTTTTATCGACGGATGGAGACACTCATTTAGGTGGTGATGATTTTGACCAAGTAATAATTGATTATTTATCGTCAGAATTCAAAAAAGAAAATGGTATTGATATCACTAAAGACCCAATGGCGTTACAACGTCTTCGTGAAGCTGCGGAAAAAGCTAAGATTGAGTTATCATCTTCACCAAGTACTGAAATTAATTTACCATACATTACCGCAGATTCTACAGGTCCAAAACATTTAGTTATAACACTTAATCGGGCTAAGTTTGAATCTTTAACCGAATCTTTGGTTAAAAGAACTATTAAACCTTGTGAAACCGCATTAAAAAATGCCAATCTAAATCCATCGGACATTGATGAAGTAATTTTGGTTGGCGGGTCAACACGTATTCCCGCAGTCCAAGAAGCGGTTAAAAAGTTTTTTGGTAAAGAACCTTCTAAAGGTGTGAACCCTGATGAAGTTGTTGCTCTTGGCGCGGCAATTCAAGGCGGTGTATTAGGTGGTGACGTAACTGATGTATTATTATTAGATGTAACACCATTGTCTCTTGGTATTGAAACGATGGGTGGGGTTTTCACCAAACTTATTGAGTCAAATACAACAATCCCTACCAAAAAATCTGAAACTTTCTCAACGGCAGTTGATAACCAACCTTCAGTAGAAATTCACGTACTTCAAGGAGAAAGAACAATGGCTAAAGATAACAGAACTATTGGTCGTTTCCACTTAGATGGTCTACCACCATCAATGAGGGGTGTTCCTAAAATTGAAGTTACTTTTGATATTGATGCAAACGGTATTATTAATGTTTCGGCAATTGATAAGGCGACCAACAAACAACAATCAATCCGTATCGAATCGTCTTCAGGTCTTTCAAAAGAGGAAATTGAAAAAATGAAAATTGAAGCTGAACAAAACGCTGAGGCGGATATGAAGTTAAAAGAAGATGCCGATACACTTAACTCAGCAGATTCTTTATTGTTCCAAGTAAACAAGTCAATGAGTGATTTAGGGGATAAAATAAGTGAAGAACAAAAATTGGAAATTAATTCAACAATCGATAAGTTAAAGGAGTCACATAATCAGAAAAATGTTTCTGAAGTTAAAACTTTAATGGAGGAGTTAAATAGTAAATTCCAAAAAATTACTCAGGATTTATATGAAACCGCATCTGAAACTCAAGAAAACGATTTTGATGCATCGGATGTTGAGTTTGAGGAAGTAAAATAAATTGATTTTATTATAAAAAATATAGAACCCCCGCTTTTCATAGTGGGGGTTTTTTATTATCTTTGTTCTATGGAAAAGTTAATTATGCTGATGAGTATTGTGTGTTTTATCAGCTCATCATTTTTTTTAGTTGCTAAGGTTACGAAAACAAATCAGTTTTTCACGTTTTTGTTTAGACTTATCGGTATATTAGGTGTTGGGTTACCTATCTTATTTTGGTTAAAACTGAACTCGATAATTTAATTAAAAAATGAAAGTAATATTTTTAGACCATGACGGAGTAATCTGTTTATCCTCAGAGTGGGGTGGTCGTCACAAGAAACAAAAAAAATGGGGTGGTCGTAAATTATCTATGACCAACAAAGAGGTTCCATTAGATTATAGATTTGACAACTTTAATAAAAAAGCGGTTAAGGTACTTAATGAAATCTTAGAAGAAACTGGTGCTGAACTCGTTACATCATCAGATTGGAAAAATTGGGCTAACCTTGAGGAAATGGGTGAATACTACGAGAAACAAGGTATTATCAAAAAACCAATCGCATTAACTAAAAATTTGGGTCAGTGTAATTGGTACAATAATATGGTTTGGGTTTGGTCACCTAAATGGGATTTAGAAATGACTCGTGTTATTGAGATTAAACAATTTTTACACGACCATCCTGAGGTTACTCATTGGGTCGCAATTGACGACTTAGATATGGGTAAAAATGATGAGAGTTGGAAAGATTGGGGGTTAGATAACTTTGTTCTAACACCAAAGGGAAATGAAGGAATTAAACAGTTAGGTATCAAAGAAAAGATTATAAAATTCCTTAAATAATAATGCCATTCTTTTGTCACAAATTAAACCCCTCCCACAAAGAGGGGTTTTTTATTATTCTTCAATTTTGTCGTCTTCTTTAAAGAAATTTGTTAAGAATTTACCAACAACACCTAATAGTATTGACGATATAATCATTGATTTCAACTCGATAGTGGTAAAAATATCTTTTAGGTTGTCAAATTGCCACAACCCACCAATTGATAAGACTGTTGCTGACGCTAAAAGAGAGTCCCCAATTCTTCTCCATTTTTTAGGAGTCGGTTTCCAATAATTACTCATCATATTTTTTTACCTTTACTTATAAATATTTTAACATGTCTTATTATCTTCCTTGACCTCGATATTTTTTTGGTTTCTCCTCTTTAGGTCCAAATTTCTTTTTTAATTTACCAACACTTTTTTTACCGAATGATGTTTTCATCGAATTAGATGAACTTAATTTACTTCCTTTAGCCATTTTAATATTTTAATTTATTGTTTATTTACACCAAATAAATATAAATTTAATTAAAAAAAAAGTGGGGATAAAATCCCCACTTTTTCATATATATAAAGGCTCTCGCAATGAGAGTGATAGTTATTATAAATATATCACTTTTTCTAAAAAATCAATGTTTTAATGCCACCCACCAATAATTTTTTGTAAATCAAACATCATTGATTTCATATCAGTATTCATGTTTTTTGGTGAGATTTTTTTAAGTTGCTCCATTGAGTCAAACATTTTTAATCCGTATTTTTTCCACCATCGATTAACCATGTAAGTCATTGTAATTAAAACTACTACTAAAATTGTTAAAATAATATTTAGGTACATATATTTTTTTTATTAAGTATACACAATAATAACCCACATGTCAAATAGATTGATTAAGTTATTTTTTAAATTATATTTAAATTATGAAAAAATGTTTAGAGGTTTTACTTAACAAAATTTTTAAAAAAGATTTAGAATTACTTTTTGGTAATGGTAGTATAATCCACGTTAATAGTTGTAAATACTCAACTAACAATCTAACATTTGTAATTGATTGCAAAATTTTAGTTTCAGATGTTAAATTAACAGAAGAAGTCTATCCCGACGGTTTAATTATTTTGGTTGAAGACTCTTGGAAATATATGGGTTTTGATGAAAAGATATCGGTTATAACCTCAATTGACCTTCTTTAGAAATCAATCCGTTATTCACATATTGATAATAAACACTTTCAACAACAGAAATCCTATCCATTTCATTTTTATCTAAAAGTTTTGAGGTAACCTCCGTACTGAATTCATTAAAGACTCCACTAATGTGAGCAGCCCAATACAATTCTTCAATAATTTCTTCGTTAGTCATTATACCAAAGTTTAAATGTGTTCAATAAATATCACTTAAATACAAATATACGAAAAAGTATTTGATTATTCGAGTGATTATACTTAAACTTATAAAAAAAATATTATGAAACAAATTGAAAATGGTGATAGTGTTAAAGTTCACTACACAGGAAAATTAGAGGACGGTACAATTTTTGACTCGTCTATGGTTGAAGGTAGAGAGCCTTTAGAAGTCGTATTGGGTAACAATATGTTGATTAAAGGTTTCGAGAATGGTCTTATGGGATTAACTGAGGGTGAAACTAAGACTATTGAAATTGAACCTTCCGATGCTTATGGTGAATATACCGAAGAAATGATTAATGAAATTCCAAGAGCTCAAGTACCTGAAAATGTACAGGTTGGTGAAAGACTCCAAGGAATGAGTCCAATGGGTCCAATCAATGTTCATGTTATTGAAGTTAAAGATGACACTGTAGTGATTGATGCAAACCATCCTTTGGCAGGTAAAAAATTGACTTTTGAAGTAGAAGTTATTAGTGTTAATTAAAAACAAATAAAAATGGAAGAGAAATTAAAATTAATTAAAGAAAAACTTAAATCTATTTTTAAACATACCTTAATTTATTTGATTATAGTATTTGCGGTAATATCGTCATTCTTTGTTGGTATTTATTACAATGAGGTAACAAAAAAAGAAAAAAAATATGAGGTTACCAAGATTATTAAGGATGAGGTTAGTTTAGCTATTGACGAAAATAGTAATTTAATCATTATAGAAAATAAAACAGGTGATTATACAATTTATGAAGATTCTGTTGGGGTTTCTATCTTTAGATTATACGCTAAAAACGTCTGGGGACAACATAAACAATAGACATTATGAAAGTTAAACACATTTTTTTATTTGTAGTTTTATTACTCTCAACTTTAGTTGTGGTAAGTCATTTTAATATTACTACAATTTTTAAATGTGATAATAATGAAGTGGTGATAGGTGGGTCAGGTGGTTATCCAAAATCACCTGTATCACTTAAAATGTACGATTTACTTGAGAAGTATAGTTCTGAGTACGATGTCCCAAGATATATTGCTTACAACGTGGCTTTTTTAGAAACTAGATATCAAGGGCCATTTGATTGGTCATATGACCCATATTTAACCTCAAGTGCAGGGGCTGTAGGACCAATGCAAATTATGCCTTCAACAGCAAATTATATTAATAAGAGAAAAATTAACAAAGAAACTCTTAAAAACGATTTAGAATTGAACATTGAGACGAGTATGAAGTTGTTGAGTAAACTTTACGAAAGGTATGAAAATTGGGGGGTTGTTTGTGGTTGTTACAATACTGGTAGACCAATAGTTAATGGGTACGCGGTTTTCTGTTCAAGTAATAAAAATTATAGAGATAATTGGATTTACGTAGAAAATTAATTATTCGTACATTTTAGGTAATTTTTTTGGGTTAACCTTCTCAAAAGTTTTAACTAACGAACCAGCTTTAGAATTAGCCTCATCTTCGATAGGACCCCCAATATCGGGTCCTTTTTCTTTGTTAGAAACACTGAATTGGTGTTCATGTACCCATTCATGTGCTAAAGTTCTACAAATATCTCTATTCATCCTATTTTTAGATAGGACTTTTAACTCATGTTTGTTGTTACGGCTACCAGTAGACATACCCTCTTTTTTATTACCTAAAAACATGATTGTGATGTCTTCTTTAAGAGGTAACTCATTTTGTAAGAATTTAATAAAATTATTAAAAAACTCGTGGTCTTTATGTTTTATACCAGAATGGATATGTTTTACGGTGACTTTCATAATGATAAATATATTTAACTTATTTAATAAGTAAGATATTTATTTAAAAAGTATAATTTATGCGTAAAAAATTAATAATCACCGAAGAGGAAAAAAACGACATCAGGGGTTTATATGGACTTGAGAACGAAAATAACCCTTTGGCGTTATTATTAAAGGCCGCCTTGGGTGTTAAATCTGATAATAAAACAGATGACGTTAGTAACACCAATAAGAAAGATTCATCTTTAGATTTCAATACTTCAAATCTAACAACTGGAAATGTTGAATTAAAAGGAAACTTTAATAGTGAACAAGAAAAAGTTATTAAATTGATTATAGACGAAATGGAAAAACAAGGGATTAAAGACCCTTTAGCCCAAATTGGTATTCTTTCAGTAATTGATAAAGAAAGTGGTTTTAGAACCTATAAAGAGATTGGGTATGGTGGTACTTCAGATAGTAGAATTGAAAGTGTTTTTGGTAAGAGAGGAACTAAATGTAAACACCTAAAAAAAGATAACCCTAAGTTTTTTGATTGTGTTTATGGAAAAGACTCAGGTGTTAGATTAGGTAACGACCAACCAGGTGACGGATGGAAATATGTTGGTAGAGGTCTGAATGGTATTACAGGTAAAGCAAACTATAGAAAATATGGTAATATGATTGGTGTTGATTTAGTAGGTAATCCTGAACAAGCGGAGGACCCTAGAACTGCCGCAAAAATAGCTATCGCATTTTTTACTAAAGGTAAACCATCATCTTCTTTCCCTAAATTTAATAGTAAAGAAGATTCTGTTAATTATTTTGCAGATTTAAATGCTGGGAGAGCCAATTCCAAATTCGGTAGAACTGCTGCTATAGCATCATCAAGTAAGTTTGATGTTGATTATTCTAACTTAGCTTAAGTATTTTGACATATTAATTGCCGCTTGTAAAGCGTCGTCTAAATTTTCTATCACTTTTTTACCTCTACGTTTGAATGGTATAACACTAGTAATACCGTCTAAAAATAACCATTCTTGGTCAAATTCATCACCTTTTTGATAAGTTTTGGTAAATTTTTTAACATACCCATCCCATTCTTCTTCAGGATAATCTTCCTTTTTAGGGACATAGTTTTCATCAAACAATCTATCACCTATTTGAAACAAATTACCTCCTCGATGTGAGTACCCATAATAACCTTTAACACCATCTATACCACTAAGAACTGTCTTATAACCATATGCGGTTCTCCATACAATCGCAACACCACGAGGATATTCATCACACACGGTCATACCATTTTTAAAGTACCACCAAGCTTCCTCAATACTACCAATATAGGTACCATCTTGACTTAAGAATGAGTTATATAAAGTGTGTTCATTATTAGGACCAAACTTATGCTCACCAATCTTACCATCGGTGTACATTTGTATAAGTTCTAGTTTTACAGGGTCAATCTCTTGACCAAAACCGTCCTCAGTCTTTACATAATTAATTTTAAGTCTACTAACTAATTTAGTAAAACCAAGATTCAAATGAACCTTATTTAGTTTATTAGCCCCACTTGAATAATGAGGATTTTTCTCAAATTTCAATCTAAGTTTACCTTTATATGGTGTTTGGTTTTTAATAAACATATTAATTTAAATAAAAAGTATATCCTTTACTCCAGTAGTCACCATAATCACGGAATTGCGATAAATCCACATTGTTATATTTTAACCCAGTCATTAGTTCAATAACTTCACCAACACTAACAATAATTGGTTCCAAATGTTTGGGGTCAAAATCCTCCTCAATATCTAGGTCATAAATCATAGGAGTCCCTTTAATATAATCTTCAACAAGAAGAGTGTTTGGGTCTTCAAACAAATATTCAACATCCTCTGTTTGAAGGTTTAGATTGTCGTCAGACTCCCAAATTTTGTCACCGTTTTCGTTGTAAACTCTAATACTCAACAAATATGGGTTTGGGTATAACCCTAAAACAACTTCATCAGTATCCAAGAAGTCATCAACTTCTAAGATATTACAAATTTCCGTTACATCCATCCCATCATCAACAACATCACCATCAACAAGTTGTTGTTTTTGGTCATCAGTAAGGTTAAATACATAAACCTCACCACCTTTACCACTTACTTCAATTTTATACTTTTTCATTTTTATAGTTGATTACAAAGTTCTTTACAAATTTCATACTCCTCAATTTTTTCAAAATATGGTAATATATGATTTATCATCATAATTTTATCGTCATTTGAATATCCTTCAAATTGAAAGTTATCATCTTTCATAGTTTGATACATATTCCACATCGATTTATCTAAAATTTCGGTATCTAAAATCTCTTTCATAACTTTTAATTTGATAATGGTGCTTTAATTGTTGGATGTGATTGATAATCTTTCAATGTAAAATCACTCACCACATAAGATTCAATACTTGGTCTTGACCCTTCATAAGTTGGGAACTGATTTAATGTTGGTAACTCAAATGGTTCTCTACCAATCTGTTCTTTTGCTTGTTCAATATGATTTAAGTATAAGTGAGTATCACCCAAGTTTCCAATCAATTGGTCAGGAACCATATTCACTTCTTTAGCTAAGATAGTAAGTAATAGTCCGTAAGAAGCAATGTTGAATGGTAAACCTAAGAATGTATCTACTGAACGTTGATTCCACATTAAAGAAATTGCTCTACGTGGAATACCATAAGAATCCATGTGTTCGTGAAAATAATCTGTTGAACGATTCATTGGTACTCGTGAACCATTGTATATATCAATACGTTCATCTAAATTCAACTCTCTTGTATAAACTTGAAATCCGTAATGACAGGGTGGTAAAACCATTTGGTCTAATTCACCTACATTCCAAGCATTAACCATCAATCGTCTTGAGTCAGGATTTGTTTTAAGGTCGTTGATTAGGTTTTGGATTTGGTCTATACCTACTAAATAATGTTCACGTCCTTCAGTACCATATACTACTTTTAAGATGTCATGTTGTCCTTCGTGAAACCCTTTCCAATCTCTCCATTGCTTACCATACACGGGCCCGAGTTCACCCCACTTCTTAGCAAACTCATCATCGGTTTTGATTTTGTTGATGAACTCTTCTTGTGTTAAATAAAAGAAAGGTTTCTCGGCTTTACCCTCTAAATAAGCATTTATTTGCCCTATCTTATATTCCTTTGATGTGTTTTCTAGCAATGGATAACCCCAACATTGGTCATTGTGTCCTTTTGCTAATTCTTCACCATTAAAATTATTTGAGTCAACTTCAAATTGTCTACACCAATTCTTATAAGCGTCCCCATCCCAAATATGACAATTATTATCAACTAAGTATTTGATATTTGTATCACCTCTTAAAAACCATAGTAGTTCTGTCACCATAGTTTTCCAAGCCATCTTCTTGGTAGTAAGTACTGGAAAACCATCTTGCATATTATGACGAATGGTATAACCAAAAATACTTTTGGTTCCTGTACCTGTTCGGTCTTTCTTTTCAACTCCGTAATCTAAAATAGTTTGGAGTAATTCTTGGTATTGTTTATCTAGTTTGTTCATAAATCCCAAATTGTTTTTCGTTTCTTTTTAAACTTATTTAAAATTAATTCAATAATGAATATTATCTTTTGAAATACCCTTCTCATCGTTGTTTAATCCATTTTCTATCCGAATTTAGTAAAAACTCACCAATAAAACAATCCTTTTTGTCCCAATCTTCAGGAGAAAGTAAAGAAAGGGTGTTAATACCCTTAAAATTATACAAAAAGTAACTTTTACCAACAATAGGGTCAAAAGAAATTTTAGATTCCCAAACCATAACCGAATCGTTGTATTCTTGGTAAAGTTTTTGGATTTTTTCCACCAATTCGTCTTTTTCTCTCTCAAAAACGTCTAACATTTTCTTTGAGGATTCTTTTTTAACCAAACCAACGTTGGGTAAATCAAACTTTGGTGCAGTTACATTAGTGGGATACGACTTTTTACTAGCATCGTACCCATTTTCTTCGCTCCATACTACTAAATCAGGTTTTTTCATCATACATGGTATATTGAGAACTCGAATCCTGTAAAATCAGTGAAATAACTAGTTAATCCAATCTCTTTAGTGTCAGTACCGTTGAGCCTTACTCCAACAAAGACTGCAGGAGTATCTTTAACCCACTCACCAGACTCATTTAACTGATTTCTTTCCAATATTTCATAATTAACCACCTCTATTTTACCTTCGGGGTACAATTTCTCCAACATGGATTCAAATAATTCTCGTCTCACAATCAAGTTTAGGTGAAATTTTAAGTTTTATCAATATTTTTGTACTAACCGCTTGTATTATCGGAAAAGATTTTCTAATTTTGTGGTGTAATCAATATTTTAATTAAAACAAAAAGAAAACTATGGCAACAAAATCAGGAGGACGCGGTCGTTACATCACTAAGGTTGGTTTTTACGACATTTATGCAAAAGACGCAATGAAAAAAGGTACTAATGGTAAAAAATCTGTATCATCAACAGAATATGTTGTTTACCATTCAAAAAAAATTGTTGAGAAAGGATTAAAGACTAAGGATTTGGCGGTGACTAAAGCTATTGAGTTGTTAGGTGATAAATATAGGGCGGTTTATAGTCTTTAATATTAAAAAGTCGGTTTTCCGACTTTTTTTATTTGAGATTATTTATTTTTTCACCTATATTTTATAAAAAAAATGATTAATATGGATTTTGGAAAAGATTTTAGAAAGTATGCGATGAGCGAACATGGTTTGTCATCAATGAACCTACACTATTTTGAAAATAGTATCGAGAACTCTATGACTCCTTACATTTTAGAAGAGCGTGAGATGAGAGTTACTCAAATGGATATCTTTTCTCGTTTGATGAGAGAACGTTTATTGTGGGTTGCAGGCCCTGTTGATGATAGAATGTCAACAGTAGTTCAAGCACAATTAATGTATTTAGATTCGGTTGATAGTACCGATATCACTATGCACATAGATAGTCCTGGTGGTTCAGTAAAATCAGGTTTGAGTATGGTTGATGTTATGGATTACATTAAATGCGATATTCGTACCGTAAATACTGGTATGGCGGCGTCAATGGGTTCGGTTTTATTAGGTGCGGGTACTAAAGGTAAACGTTCATCATTACGTTTTTCTCGTACAATGCTACACCAATCATCAGGTGGGTTTAGAGGTAATATTCAAGATGCGGAGATTGACATGACTGAATGGAAAAAAATTAACCAAGTACTATTTGACTTGTTAGGTAGTTATTGTGGTAAACCTGCTAAACAAGTTATGAAAGATGCCAGTCGTGATTTATGGTTGACTTCTGATGAAGCTCTTAAGTATGGTATTATTGATGAGATTGTAACTAGTAAGAAGAAATAAAAAAAGGGGTTTAAAACCCCTTTTTAATTATTTAGATTTTTTACAAAATGGTTTACCCTCTTTTGAATTAAAAACAATTACATTATCTTTTTCTTCCCCTTTAGTTAGACCCAATTTTGTTGAGTTAAATTTCCAACAATCGGGTAGTTGATTAATTTCGGAATTACCCAATGGTTTTACTGTCGTTGTTTGTGTTGTAGTCGGAGCAACAGTTGTCGTTTGTGTTGTAGTACCTGATTGTGGTGGTTCGGTTGTACCGCTAGTTGTTGTGGTTCCTGATTGTTGTTCTCTTAATATAAATTTTTTATCAAGTCTAACATTGGCTTCGTGAATACTTCGTAATTTATTACTCATAAGATTATTTTAATAATAAATATAAGTTATTTATTCTTTAGTTTATCTACGTAAATATATTTTATTGTGTCACCAATGTGGTAAACATCATTTTGGTTGGTAATTATTTTTTCACCACAATCAGTTGTATAGTAATACTTACTATATGGTTCTAAGGTACTAATATTCTTTTTTACCTCAACACTTACAATCACACATTTTATAACTAAATCATTTTTTGTAATTTTGTGAGGTTCCCTACAAGAATATAATGACAACCCAATAAATAAGTAATAAAGTTTTTTAATCATATTTAATTTTACATAAAAAAAATAATCAAGTCAAATAAGTTTAATTGATTGAAAGTTTGTCTGACATCATTTGACTTAACGTTTGCCCGCCGCTAACATTTAACCCACTTGTTACACTACTTTTTTGTGTTTGAGTCGTACCAGACGTTACATTGGTTTTTGGTATCCCAGCAGTACCTGAAGTACCTTGAGTACCTGATGTTCCATCGGTACTTGGTGTTTCTTGTTTAGTTTGTTTTTCTTTTACTTTTGTGATTAAAACTGTTAACTGAGAATCCGCCTCATTTTGAGTAGGATACTCCTTAAAATATTGTGAAAATTCACTAAATTCTGGTAGTGAAATAGGGTCTACATTGGTCCCATTTTTATTAATATATATTTTATATCCTTTTGGGTTCAAAGTGCTTTGAGGAAATTGTTGTGTATACCATTGATTATATGGTTTTGCCGCATCGTAAAAACTAACCTCATTAATTATATATCTCCTTTCTAAAAGGATATTTGCTCTTTGTATTGATTGTTTTTTATGATAACTCATTATTTAATAATATAATCATCAACATTTATTGTTACTATAGAATTTAATTCATTTTCACCAGTATCGATATATATTTTATAATTATTTGGTAATTTGGAATAAAAGAAATTAATTTTATCTCTTACTTCTTTACCATAATCATAAGAATCGTCAAGAAACTTATTCCATTTAGGTGTAAACCCTTCTAATGGGTTCCCGTTTTTGTTGGTTGTTAATCCAAAAAATAATGATGCCCCTCTATCCCTATAATTATCTTTGTCAAGATAAAGATTTGTTTGTTCGGCTAATTTTTTAATGTTAATAAATAAATCAATATATAAAATATATTTATATTTTTTATAATTACTATCTAATTGCCAACCAACAATAAATGGATACTTTTTTGCCGCGGCTTTAATCGACATATCCAAACCTTTAACTTGCAAATCATTAAAATTATTATCTCTAAATTCCTCCATAACTATTTACACCCGTAAATTGTATTACCTCTTTTCATGTTTTTAAAATCAAGAAAAATTAAAAATGTGATATACGCTAATGGTGATTTTTTCCAACTAAAGGCACATTTGAATAATTTACTTTCAGCTTTATAAATAAGACATCGTAAAAGTCTTAATATAATCCAAGTACCCAAAATAACCCAACCCCAAATAGGTATTAAAGTTAATACAGGTTGTAATACAGTAATTAACTCAGCTTGTTCTTTAATAGGTTCTTTATCCTCAGGATTTTTCATCTTATTTTTAACGTAAGATATCATTTGTTTGATATCATCAATAGATGCGTTAGGTAAAATCTCACTCAATTTACTATCTAATTGATTTTTGATTTCTTCTAAACTTGAAGGTATTGCTAAAGTATCACCACTACTAATAATGTCGTTAATCCCTAATGTTTGGATTTCATTATTAATTTGTTCAACCTTTTCTAAACCTTTTCCTGTTTCAAAATTAATACACGCTTCGGGAGAGCCAATATCTTCAAAAGGACCACCTTCATTGATTTTTTGTTCAGATATGACCACACCTCTTTTATACCCCAAAAGATATTTCATAGTGTTTAATTCTTCATTTAATATATTTTTAGACATGATATTATATTCTACTTTTATAAATTATTTTAAAAATTACTATAAACAACCGACTCCTTATCAATAAAGGTATTGTTTTTAGGGAATTCATTTATTGGTTTTGCAACACATTTTAACGGTTTAATACTTTCTATTGAAACTGGTTGGTATTTTTTAAGTACTAACATTTTTTTACCTGAAGTGAAAACTAAATAATCCACATACTGTTCATTAACTGTGATTCTATTTCTTTTAAACACTTTATAACCCCCTTTTTCTTTGATTCCAGATGAAACCATATCACAAGGGGTTTGGTCTAATTTTGATAAACTACCAACACTTTTAACCTGTGTTTTAAAAATATCACCATCCTTTTCAAAAATCATATCTACACCTAACTTAGTATCGATAGGACTACCTTCAGAAGCTCGGTAGATTAAATTATATCCGAGTTTAGTCATTTCATCAATTACAAATTCTTCCGATTTATCACCCTTAGTGGTATTTAACCTGTTGTTTTGTATGTATTTATCGTAATTACCTTTTAAGTATTTTTGATAATAGTGTTCAGGTCTATCAAACATTTGGTTCGATAAATTATTAATCTCTTTTACTTCACTGTATTTATTAGTTTTTAAATTCTCAACTATTTTACAAACACAATATTTTTCATCGATTAAAATATCTGTAATTAATACCGCCAAATCACTATAGTTAGTGTTTAGTTTATTAATAGGCATCCAATTACCATCATCATCGTACATCATTTTAATCGACATTACATCATCAATTCTTTTATCGTCGAAATTAAAAAATCTTTTAAGGATATCCTTATCTTTTTTGTACTGTTCAGAATTTTTTGGCATGTATTGTTTATGCCTATCAAGAGCAACGTCTATTGGTCTGCGAAAAAACTTTTTTGTTTCAACGGTGTTTAACAAAGTAGTTAATTCGTTGATACATTTTTCATTTAGGCAAACACTTTCAAATTGTTCTTGGGTGATTAATATCTCCATATAGAATAAATATCTGTATAAATAAAAAACCCCCTTAAAAGGGGGTTATAGAAATTATGAAGGTTATTAACGTGTCATCAAAATGTTTATTTGTTGCATAATTTGACGTTGTCTAGCTTCTAACTGAACAATTTCAGTTATTTGGGCTCTATTCAAATCAATGTTTTGACCTTTAATTTCATTAATTTTGTTATGTAGTCTAGTGTGTTCATTTAACAACTGACCATAAAGTGATGCTTTTTGAGATTCGTTCATAATTTTAAGTTTAATTTTTAATTTAGTTATGTAAATAATTAAGACCTTTCTTTATCAATAATATTAACAGGTAATCCATAATTTTTTTCAAACCAAGGTCTTAATAGTTGTTTAAAATTTTCAACACCAAAAACATTTATTACGTTTCTGAAAAACCATTCAGCGTAATATAATGCTGGTGACTCATTTTCTTCGGTATAATCATTACCTGTTGGGTGGTATTGTAGTGCCCATTCGTCATCTTCCCAATCATCCTCAACATTTTCGTAATAATTGTAGACATCTAAATCAACATATCTGTTTTTTTCAGAAACATAGTAGTCATAACTTTTATCAGCTCTTTCTAAATCCTTAAACTCAGTCATAATAGAGTTAAAAATGGTTTCTAACTGTTTATGTTTAATTTTTATATCCATATATATAAATAGTTAAAAAACAAAAACCCCACCTTGTGAGTGGGGTTCTAAATTCTATAATAGAATAAATTAAGCCTTTGCTTTGTCGACTACAGACCAAATAATACCAGTTAATGTGATAACACCACCAATTACTTCTGTCAAAGTAGCTTCGTCAATTAAACCTTTAGTAACTAGGATACCACCAACAAATGTTAAAGTGTGTCTTAAAATACCTAATACTTGTGCTTTAGTTAATTTCATGTTTTTTTTTGTTAAAAAAGTTTATTTTATTACTTATAAATATATCTAAAGCGATTAAAACACTTTATTTCTCAATATCACTCATTCTTCTTATTGAGTATGAGATAATGTACCCACCAAAGAAACAATTCAATAATGAAGGAAATCCATTACCTGAAAATCCAACAATTAGTGATGTAAAACCTAAAATAACACCAAAAATTAATTCTTTCTTACTAATCATTTTAAATTAAAATTCTATCGGTAACTTTACCACTATTTTCAAAAATATATTCAGTTTTAGCGGGTTTAGTTTCATTTTTTTTTTAAAAATAAAAAATAATTGGAATAAAAAAAGGGTTGATTAACCCTTTTTTAAAATCTTATTTACCAATCAATTCCTGGACCCCAAGTTCGTTCATCAATAATTTCATAACCACTAAACTCAACACCAGGAAACCACGACTTAACGTAGTCCTCAACATGTGCGGTGACATTATCAAAATCGTATCTGTTTCTGTTTACATGAATACCAATATCAACAACAATAGGTTTACCCATACGAATATCTTTTACCACGATTTTATCAATCGATTCAACCTCATCAATCTCGTCCATTTCACCTAAACCCCAATCTTCAGACTCTTCTCTTAGTTCATTTAAAGCACCATCAATCAAATCCTGAATTATGGATTTCATTTTTTTGTGTTGTGATTCTGTTATGATTAGTTTCATTAAGGTTTTTACTATAAATACAAATTTTTTAAAAAAAAAATTGGTTTAGTTAGTTATTGTTCGTATATTTGCGTCATAATGAAAAACCTAAAAAACAAAGAATTAATTTTACATAAAATGTACGACAAGTCACTAATAAAAGGTCGTACAGAATTTAAAGTTTTGGTAAATCAAATCAATTCAAATTACTTTGTGACTATTAAAATAGAGTGCGACGGCAATAAATTATGGGGTAACAATGCTTGTGAAAATTATAGAAAATTTATTTTAAATGAAATTAAGGATTATGGAGAAGAATTATTCCAATCGATAACAAGACTTGTGTTCCCTGAAAACAATGCTAACGTAAAAGTTATATTTCTTTAATAATCTTTTTTTAATTATCTATCAATATTAAATGATGAGGTATTATAACCCTTTTCTCCTAGTAAATCTCTTAAATATTGAGCAATTTCAGACTTTTTATTCCATCCAGTGTGTTGTCTAAAACCTAATTTAAGTTCAACAATATTACGTCCATAGCTAATTTTTAATTGTCTATAGTCATTTGGGTACTTATCAGCCAACGCTCGTTTAATTACCCTACCTTCTTTTTTAACCCACTCATCAAAATTAAGTAAATTTGTCGTCCCATATATTGATAATTCACCAAAAATAGGTTTACCACGTTTAATACCCATGGTCTCTTCAATAAATCTAATTAAGGTACTACTTATTTTATTCGAAATTTGTTGGAGGGGTCTTTCAATACTAGTGTCTTTAACCGCTTGAATAAAATCAACATCGGCGATTACTGTAACATCATAAGGATTATCTTCAACAATACGAACATTAACATAATTAGGTAAATCCAACATTTTTATTCCAATATCTAAACCACGTTTGTGTTGTACTGAGAAATTCCTTTGTGACCTTAAACTAGGTAATGAGTGTTTACCAAGTTTAACAATTTCTCTACCCGTTCTACTCATTAAACTTGTTTTACTACTATACCTGATAAATCCTGTATCAATACCCATATCTTTACAAAATTCTTTAAGATACGTATTAAATAAGTAACTAAATGGTCTAGCACCAATTTCATCACCGTGTTTTGATTTAACCCACGGTCTAAAGTAAGTTAATAAAACCTCAATAAAATCTTCATCATCATAACCCGACAAATCAACATTCTCCAAAACTAAGTTTTTAGAGATTGCCAAATTATATTGAGATTCTGTAATAACAACTTTCATAACAATAAATATAATGATAAACAAAAAACCCCACCTGTTAAAGATGGGGTTGATAATTTTGTTTTATTTAAATTAGTCTTCGTCGTCGTAGTCCTCATCATCCTCATCATCACGACCAACAGAATCAAAAAATTCTTCAAATAATTGGTCGGAGTATAAGTCAATCATTAAATCACGAATCTCACCATCTTCGTCCGCCTCATCAAGGCCAGCATCGGTGATTACCCAACTAATAATATTGTCTGTGTACTCAAATTCATCACCAAAATCGGATGGGTCAGTCTCTTCAATATATTTGTTAATTAAAGATTCAATTTCAGTCATTCTGCGAAGAAGATAACGGGGTAATCCAACGTTTTCCAAAATTAAATTATATTGAGATTCTGTAATAATAACTTTCATAATAATAAATATAACAAATTAAAGAATAGTTTTTATATCAAGTCCGAAATTTTCTTTAAACCATTCCTTGAAGACGGGTTTCCAATTGTCTCCAAACAGACTGTCTAATTTTTCTGAGTCACGAGAGTCCTCAAAATGTAACATGGGAGATTGTTCAATCCTATGTCTAAGTATTTCGGTATCATCACCGTCCCAATAATCTTTACCGTACCATCTGAAAATGGTTCCGTCACCTTCATCATAATCGTAATCCCCAAAATAAAATATATACGAACTATCGTCAGGGTTTCCGTCATCATCATAACCTTCAGTATAGTTAATATCATCAACGGGATACGCTCCCTCAATGTAATTAAGGATGAGGTTGTGTAATCTATTTTCTGTGATAATTAATTTCATTAGTATATTGTTGTTACTGGTAAATCAAATTTATCAATAAACCATTGTTTGAATACGGGTTTCCATCTATGACCGAACATACTATTTAATTCTTTTTCGGGGTAAGTCATTACCTCAACAATGGGTGACATATCAACAAGTCTCTGATGACGTTCCTTATCTTTTTTGATATGTTTATTACTGTTATAGTAATCAGCACTTGTCCAAGTAAATAAGTAATCACCATCGTAGTCGTCAAGGAAGAAATCGTAAGCACCGACCAATTCACCATCGTTACCCAAAGCTTTAGACATATTCACATCACCAAGTACACCATCAATGTAGTTATATATGGCTTTCTCTAACTTATTTTCGGTGATGATTATTTTCATATCAATAAATATGCAATAAAATAAAAGCGGCGGGGGGGGGTCTTTATTAAGATGGACACCTAATGGTTTACACTATAGTGTTTTACTGTAAACAACCAAGAAAAACCCGAAGGGGTTCGGACGGTCAGAAAACGGACGGAGTCCGTCGACGGGCGGGGGAAAAAACACCGACGAAGTCGGGTTCGGTTTATGTTGCACCCATAAAAGTATGATAAAAAGATATTAATCTTCGTCAGGGTGATATATGTAAAACCAAATTCGATTATCGATACCTGTCATTTTAATTATTTCACGAATATCTGATTTAATTTTTTCCCATTCACCAGAATCATTTATAGGTTCAAAGTCAGAAGAATTAATTGTTAGAGCAACATTAAATACCAAATTCTTATTCTTATCAATATAATGACTATATACAGGTTCACTTGTTACATTAACATCAGTAAACATAGGATACTTGTTTTCAATAATATGCTTAAGAATTTTACGTATAACTTCTTCCATATACAATAAATACCATAAAAACAAAAAACCCCCTTTATGGAGGGGGTTATCGGTGAATTAAAGTTTACACCAACCAAGACATACCTTTCCGAAGGTAATCTTTTTAATAAATAAACATATATTTTTTCTCATACAAATAAGTATAATACAAAATTGTTTAATATGATAATTTGGCTCGTTTAATTGGTGTAACAAGAATATGAAAATCAAAAGACCTGGCATGAAAAACATAATTCCCCCACAATTCAATTTCCGCAATTTCGGTTTGTCTTCTATACCCCAATGTTGTGGGTATTTGATATCCGATTAATTTATTATAACTCCTTAACCAAAATGGGGATATAAAAAAATTATTATACTCAATTATATTTTGCCAATAAAAATGTGAAACATCAGGATTAAGTGGATGCCAAGTAACCCCCACTCTAGGTCCGAATTTAAAATCACCTTCAGTAAAAAACTCCTGATAAAACAATTGTACCCCGACCCCCTTGTTATTTGCGGTTAATCCTGGAACAATTTCCTGAGAATAAGAACCAAAAGACAAAAGAGTAAAAATAACATATATAATAATTTTCATCACACATTAAATAGTGAAAATTAAAAAATAAAATAACATATAACGGTCATAAAAAACCCCACTGATGAGGTGGGGTTTCTGATGTGAATGTCTGAATATCCACACATCTATTGGAAAAAATATGCACGCTCCTACAAAGTTAAATACTAATGTGGCTGGCAGGAACCCCCCAACCGAACACATTGACAAATAAATGTAATAACGGTACTGTAATAATAGTACTCAATTGCCACTTAAGGGCATATTGTAAAAACCTTTTTTTCATTATAACATTAATATAAGAAATATATCTATAACTATCAAATATTATCTAGAATTTCTTTTACTAGTAGGAGTGACAGCTCTATTATTATTTCTGGGTTTAGTATTATAACTAGGAGTATGTCTATCTATAGCGGGTTTATTGTACGACGGTCTCGCATTATATGAAGGTCGTTCATATGACTTCGGTGTATTTCTTTCTGTCGTCTTATATACCTCTCGCTGTTTCCTTTCATATTGGTTAATGCGGTCACCATTGTAGTCGTAGACATATTCTCTTCCTCCTGTAGTATTAGAGCTATTGTTTTCTCGATAACCGTAATAATTATAGGCATACCAATTGTAGTAATTATTGTTATGGAACCCATATGAATACGGATATACCCAATAATAATATGGCTGATAATACCATACATTATATCCCCAATTCCAACCGTACCATGGAGCCCAACTTACGCCCCATCTCCAGGTAGGATAGTATGGCCACGGGTTATAACAATTAGAATAATACCCGAACCCATAGTATGGAGTGTAGAATCTATTTATGTATGGTGAATATGTAATAATTTCTACATTATAGTATTCATAGGTATTATAATAATTCGACTCATAGTATTGTGCAGAAGTGATTGTAATACCAATAATAATACTAAGTAATAGTGTAAGTAACTTTTTCATATTTTTTTAATTTAATACATACGAGTATGTGCTCGAAAGTAATTTATTTAAATAATTTAAAGTTAAGATATCTTTGTAAGAATTATTTTACCTAGACTTCCACCCATTGAAAATGTGGCTTTTCCATTACCATTCTTAATAGCGTTATCAACATCATCTTTATCAAAAGTTTTTGTTTGACCTTTATTAGTTGTAAATTTATAATTTTTACCGTAGAAAGTACCATCCACTTCTTCAATACTTGATATAGCGACAGGACCTGTGTAAACAGGAGATTCAATTTTGGTTTTATAAAGATGTCCACCTATTTTTATATTAGCTTTACCAGTTGTTGTCACTTTAACTCCACCCATAGTCGTAGTAGTTTCTTTTATTACTATTTTCTCTTCAGAGATAACTCTTTTAACTAAGTTTATTAGTTCGGATTCTGTAAGTCTAACTATTTTTTTCATAATATATTATTTAGTAATAAATATATTAATAAATAAAAAATATTATTTATTATTTTGGTAAATACCCCGCTGAACCATCTTTCACATTACCAATACTTCCACAATCGGTTACAACAATACCATCTTTTAAACTTTTCCAACACTTTCCACTTTTGGTTTTACCATTTGGATATAATATCTCAGTACCACCAAAGTCACTGTTAAACATTTTCCCACCATCAGGAGTATCTGATAAACCTTTTAAATTTTCATCGTCTTTTGGAAACTCAGGTTTTTGTGGTGATGACTGAATGGTTGATTGTTCACTAATCAATGGTCTAACATCCCCAATTGATGATTCCAATAATTGTTTAAATCTATTTAGTTCCATAATATATTCTTTTCTAATAAATATATTGATAAACAAAAAACCCCACCTATAAAGATGGGGTTATTGAAGGGTAATTAATCCTCAATTAATTCGTACTCCTCATCGGCGTCCCCAACTTTATCATGAATGAATTCAAAATCCAAATCATAACCAACCTCTTCCCAAAACTTGTCCTCATCTTCTTTGTAAAGTTTTAGTTGTTCTTCAGTTAAGTCCACCTCATACACATGAATATCGTTAATATATTCATACTTTCTTAATGTTGCCATAGTTGTTAAGTTTATTAAGGTTTATTTACACTGAATAATATAATAAACCTTTTTGAATTTTCAAAATTTTTCCAGAAATTTTTTTTTCGATATTTGACTATAATTGAAAAGGGGGGTCGTGTTTTAGAATTTTAGAAACACTCGTAAATTTTACCACCGTTTAATTTTCACAAAGTGTAAAATGAAATCCTTGCAAAGTGTAAAGTGGATATTCCCCAAATTTTTTTTGATTTAAAGGGTAAAATAAAAAACCCCACTCTTATTAGGAATGGGGGTTTAAAATCATAGTTGATTAAGAATATATTTTGGAGATAACTTCCTTACATAATTCAAACCCCTTATGGAAGTCCTTATCTTTATTAGATTCATCACTAACGTATGATACCGAATGAACAAACCCAAGGGTAAATTTAGAAAGAAGGTGAACAAACGCACCATCAGGGTTCATAATGTCCACACTAAGACCTGAACTCCCATTTCGATTCTCATAGACAATCTTAAATTTCTTATCGAACATAGATATAATCTTTGTTCCAAAATATTCACTACCACTAACTCGTTTTGATTCAAACAATATTTTACATTTCATATACTAAAGGTTTTAATGAAATACAAATATACGAAATAAGTTGGATTTTCCCCAAAATTTTTTCCAGAAAATTTTTACAAATACTTTATTTAAGGGATTGAACCCCCCTTTGGGGTGTCAAAATGTCATATATGGGGGGACTTGTCACAGAAAAATATTTTCCATACATTTAACACATAAAATCCTTTAATAATGCAAAAAGTAAAAAACCGTAAATTTAGAATTGAAGACAATATCTTTCGTAAACAAAGTAAACTCATAAAATTTAAAGACCTATACCCCGAATATAAGTTCGCACGAACAATGTTTAATGATGTACATATCATCTTTGAAGTGTCCTCAGGATATGTTGTTGGACAAGGTAAAACCTATACCTTCGCTCGTAACGTAGCAAAAAACTACCTTAATTTTACACAAGGTAAATTTAGTATTATTGTAGACGCATACAAACTATAGGTGAAACCTCCAATTTTTCCCAAAATTTTCATATAGGTTTTTTTATACGAATACTTTGTTTAAGGGATTATCCCCCCTTTTTGACCCCCAAAATACCCTATATGGAGGGGGGATACGGGGGAGGGAGGGGGTCCCCACCCCTATAGGGGGGTATAGGAGGGAGTATCTCATATAAAACACGACGGGATATGTCTTCCCCCCTCCCTGTCTTAGATGGTCTCTAATGAGGTGATGTCAAAACAATGACATAACCAAATTAATATGGGGGAAGTTATGAACATGACATACTGTCATTGTTAATAAGTAATGAAATAAACATGGGGGAATATTTGGT